>OHPQ01000052.1_pt1 | contig 117737 bp, 77 predicted proteins | sample 1577821 | NCBI WGS metagenome assembly OHPQ01 (sample SAMEA3879509, study PRJEB24766) | human gut metagenome | biome: human-associated habitat; feature: feces | place: USA | collected 1985/1987 | reverse complement strand
ATAACAGGACGATAAATTATAGAAAAAGGTTGTGCCAACGTTTTGACACAACCTCAGTTTAAAAACAATCTTTCTATCTACTTGGTTGTTTTCTTGATTATTTCAATTTCTTTAGCAGAATACGGGGTATAATCTCCTTTGTAAATGTCATGTTGCCATACTCCAGTGTAAGGCAATTGTTCAGGACGGTGTCCCCAGCATAGATGGGTCTGCGTCTTTCCATTTACCAGTCCCCACATCATACTGCCTACATGTGCTTCTTTCAACATTGGAAGAATCTCCGGAATGGTGGAGTGGGCTACACGGTTCATCCACTCGGTACAGATGGTAGGACGACCTAATTTAAGATGCTCTTTCATTACTTTTTCAGTTTCTTCTTTCGAAGCATAGCAGTGGAAAGTGATGATGTCTGAGTTTGATGCAAGGAAGTCATTTAGCTCTTTGTTTCCGTTCCAGAGTCCTGATGTGATGGGTTGCTTCGGATTCACTTCACGCGCCCATGTGAAGATTTTACGGAGGAGTGGCCAGCTTCTTTCTGGCATGGTGGTGTTGGTAGGTTCGTTGTATAAGTCCCATACAAAGATACGCGGGTCATTTTTGAAGTGGTTCATTACTTCTTTTACATACTTTTCCAGTTTACCGTGAGTCCGTTCATCTACTACCATTGAGTAGCCGGGAGATGGAGACCAGGCCCAGGCGTACCAGCCTTCCAGCGGTTCGGGTTGTTTTCCTACTGTCGGGTCTGTATTGACACCGAAGGCGCAATCATCAAAGAAAATAGGCATTACTTTTACACCGTACTTATCACAGATACTTAGAAAGCGGTCGAGTGTACGTATGAAGTATGCGGGATCTTCTTCATATACCGCATATTGCATCACTACGCGCGCGCAGTTCATACCTAAACTCTTCATTAACTTCATTTCTTTTTCTATCACTTCGGGTGAGAAGGACGTTTTATCCCACATGGCAGTGTAGTTGATGGCATTGGCAGGAATATAATTAACTCCACAATACCAAGGATTCTCTTTACCCCATTTCTGGGCTTGTTCTGTACTCCATACTTTGCTTTGAGCAGTAGCGGAGATAGCGGCAGTTAGTACCACACAGATGCAGATTAATAATCGTTGTATATTCATGATATTATATATTTAAGTTCGATGCAAATGTAGGCGAAACTTTCCTTTTGGAATGATGCTAATTTTTCAGAAAACAACAGCATTTGACCAATCTGTAAGAGCAAGCCGATTTTTACTTATGTGAGGTGAACGATAAGTATATCGTTGTTTCATTTCATGGAGATTCTATTTATCCCAAATGATAACTTTGTTAACCCCACACGGTAACTCCATTTACACACCGAGGTAAAGCTCGTTACATGCCGAGGTAAATGGTGTTACAATAAGGAGTAAAGGCCGTTACATACGGCAGTAAATGCGTTTACATTTTGCAGTAAGCCATTGGTAAATACTATTAGCTGATTATCAGAAAACTAACAAATGTCCATCAGTAATCTTTGATTTATTTCTATACGTACAATACGTGGATATGAACTCTAATTTTTCCTCTTTGAACAGAAATAGCATTTTTTTGGAAGAATAGAGCATTTTTGCTCTTTTCCCCTTTCTGGAGGCCGTTTGAGGCAATTTTGTAAATAGACAAATTAGAGCAATTTTTTGGTACGCAAGGGATATCCTCTTATATTATTTCACGTTAGATTTGCACCATCAAAACGAATGTTACATTGTAATCGAAGTACTATTATGAAAACGCTAAAACTTCTTTTCCTGTTAAGTTGCTTACTTTATACCTCTTTTGCTTTTTCACAAGAAGCAACTTTGTCATCCGGTGAAGTAACACTGAATATTACCCGTCAGAAAGATAACACGTATGGTGTTACATTCTCTGCTTATGGCAAAGAATTTAATGCGGGTACAGAGCATAATCCTGCTTTACTGATTGACGTCAAGATGAATACTTTCTACCCGACTTATACATCTTATACAAAGGATGGTGATAAAGTAGAGTTGATGGTACGCCTGACTACCACTCCTCGCACCACCGTCTTTGAAATAAATGACGTATATACAGCGAAGGGAAACGGTGAGTTTGAACTGAAACGCAACGTGAAAGTTGTTGAGTTGGGAGATAATCCTTATGATGAAGGCTTCTCTTCTTCTTTCGGCTTACAGTTTGCACCGGAAGATGTATTGGCAAATAGCGAATACTTTATTCCTGCTGTTTGGTATAAAGGTAACTTTGAGAAAGATGGAAATATTCCTGCAGGCATTCCGGTCGCTACTGATTTGAGTTTTCTTTATAGAGAAGACCGCATTCCCCTTCCGGTGGTGATGATGCGTCAAAAAGAAAGTGGATTGACTTTCACTTTAGTACATAAAGATTCAAAATGTGAAACTGTACTGAATGATTCACGTGGTGTAGTAGTCGACGAAAATTATCAGTTTGGTGGCGTGGGTGTTGTCAACTGGAAGAAGTCTGACTCTTTTGCTGCTGTAGTTACTTATCCAGGTTCTGACTTGCGTACCGGAGGAATGGGCAGACGTATGCATCCCATAACAAAAGGATTTGATAAACATACTTATAATGTCTATTTCAAAATAGATAAAACTTCCGACTATGCTAATGCTGTAAATGAAGCTTGGAAACTGGCTTTCAATCTGTATAATCCAAAGATTTATGATGTTAATTTGAATTCTGCTTATCGGGGATTGATTGAAACTGTTAATCATTATTATCTGGACAGTTCGGTTGATAAGGATATAAAAGGTCCCGGATTCCCATGGAGTGTGAAACTGACAGATTTCTCCTTAAATAAGAATACTTATGAGATCGGTTTTGTTGGCTCACAACCTACAGCTGGCTATGCATTGTTTCGTGCAGGTGTGGAGACTGGTAATGAGGAATATAAGGTAAGAGGAAGCAATGTACTGAATTTATGGGCTTCTCAAGGATTGACAGATTTAGGACTTCCCAAGACACGTTATGCTGCACTATGGGGTACATGGGACAACTGGGCAAAGACTTCTATGCGCCAAGCTTGTAACGGAATGGCCGGATTGCTGAATGCATGGTGTTATGCCAAACGTAATGGAATAGATATCCCTTCATGGCTGAATGCCTGTAAGAAGTTTGGTGAATTCCTGGTGACTAATCAGAATGCGGATGGTAGTTACTATCTGGAATATGACCCTTTCAGTGTTGTAGGTGGTAAACATCCGGCAGGTAATCAGAATAAGTTTCTGACTATTTGCGCTGTTCGTTATCTGGTAGAGCTTTATATCGCCACCAATGATGAACGTTATAAGACAGCTGCTTTGAAAGCTGCAGAGTTTTCTTATGCTAATATTCATGAAAGATATCTCTATGTGGCTTGTGTGGTAGACAATCCGCAGACTATCGACAGTGAATCCGGTCAGCAAGCTATCAATGGTTTTCTTGCTATCTATGACCTTACAAAAGATCCGAAATGGTTGGCTGCTGCAGAACAAGCTGCTACATACACCGAAAGTTGGAGCTATATGTTTGAAGTACCGGTAGAAAAGGATCAGACAGCTAGAACAGATTGGCCTAAAGACAGAAGTATTGTCGGACAGCATATTATAGCTATTGGCCATTCTGCTACGGATTTAGGTTTTGCATGGTCCTCATTTGTGTACTATCGCCTGTATCTGTTGACGGGTAAAGAACATTATCTCCACGTTGCACGTATCAGTGCTCACAATACGAAACAGTCTATGAATCTGGGACAGGAACTTTATCCCGGACAACCTGAAGGCTTGCAGCAAGAAGCTTTCCAAGTAAGGGTAAGCAATGGTGCGGGTCGAAGAATGAATTCTATTATGGAAGCATTGACGTGGAACTTTGCTGCTCACTTGGATCCGATGATTCGTTTTAAGGATGCTTTTGGTACTTATGATCTGGAGGAAGTAGAAGCTATGCCGAAATCCAAGGTAGAGGAATTGAATAATAGATATTCGAAATATCAGTCTTCCGATTATGGGCAGGATCCGGAGACCGGAATCGAAACGATTGATGGAAATTCACTTTCGGCATATATTTCAGGGGATCAGCTTTTTCTGGTAAATAAAGGTAAAGAAGATATTTCAAAGGTAGAGCTTACAGATTTGGCAGGAAGACGGTTATGGACCGAAGATATGAAGGTAACAGATGAGGAATACACATTCCCGATGCATGGAACGTTTTCAGGGTTTTATATTTTGAATGTGTGTTTAGTTTCAGGAGAACAAAAAGCATTTAAAGTTTATAAAAATAAATGAGTATTCACTTTTAAGGATCAAGAAAGGAGGGCGTTAAAAAAAACATTGAAACAAGCATGATATAAGATATTCATAGTTAAGGTAAAATAATAAGTTTTCAGATAAGTTTTCATTTTTCAGTTTTCAATAATATACAGATAAACTAATTTATGTTTAATTTTAAATAATAACTTATGAAGCACTTTTTAAATGAGTTAATCTCGGCTGGTAATAGAAGGAAGAATTTCTTCTTATTATTAGTTGTTTTAGTGTCTTCCGCAATGCTTCAGGCACAAAATATAGCTGTGTCAGGTATAGTGAAAGATGTTACAGGTGAACCTTTGCCTGGAGTAAACATTATGGAGAAAGGAACTACCAACGGAACGATTACTGATGTCGATGGTAAGTTTACACTTTCTGTTAAGGGAACTAATGCAGTTTTGACAGTTTCTTTTGTGGGCTATGCACCGCAGGAGATCAGCGTAAAGGGAAAACGAAACCTGGATGTTACACTGAAGGAAGATACAGAGTTGCTTGACGAAGTTGTGGTAGTGGGATATGCCACTCAGAAGAAAGCTACAGTGGCTGCAGCGGTAAGTTCGGTGAACAATAAAGATTTGACCCGTTCTACATCAACATCGGCTGCCAATGCTTTGGTAGGTAAAGTATCAGGTATTACGGCACGTCAGAAGTCTGGTCAACCGGGAACTTCGACTAACCTTGAGATTCGTAACATGGGTACTCCTCTCTATGTTATCGACGGTATCATGAAAGATGAGACAGCATTCAATGCCTTGGATATTCACGATATTGAGAATGTATCTATTCTGAAGGATGGTGCTGCTGCTATTTATGGTGTGAAGGCTGCCAACGGTGTGGTTTTGATTACTACAAAAACCGGTAAAAAAGGACAGAAGCCTCAGATAAATCTGAATGCTCACATGGGATGGCAAGGATGGACAAAGTATCCTGAACTGCTGAATGCTTACCAATGGAAATGGGGTAACTACATGAAGCAAGCCAATGATGGAAACCTGACTGGAGCTGATAATATTGCTAATGCTAAGGCTGATTTGGAGAAATGGCGGACAGGATATTATAATCCGGCTACAGGTGAAGATTATCGTGGATATGATTGGAAGGATAATTTTGTAAGCAATGCTGCTCCTCAGTATTATGTAAATGCTAATATCAGCGGTGGCACAGAGAAGACAGATTATTACATTTCGGTAGGACATATTGATCAGGATGCCGTGTTCAAAGAATACAACTATAACCGTACGAACTTACAGGCTAACTTTAATATGCAGTTGACCGATAAATTCAAGGTAGGTTTTCAGACATTGGGTAAAATAGAGCAAAATGTCAATCCAGCACTTCCTGGTGGAGACGATTACTTCCAGATGCGTAATTCTATCTTTAATTTGATTCCGACTATGCGCCCGTATGCTAACGATAATCCGGATTATCTGAATTATATTACCCCGACTCATGACGGTGCTCGTAATATGGCTGCTTATACTATTGACAATGCTGGTAAGCACCAGAAAGACTTCCGTACTATTCAGCTTAGTGCAAATTTGGAATATAAGACACCGCTTCCAGGATTAACAGCTAAAGGTTTGCTGTCTTATTATTACGAAACTCTTCATCAGACAGATAATGAGAAGAGTTGGAATGAATATAGGTATGACCCTGCCACACAGGAGTACAAAGTAGCATCTACAAAAACTGATACTTATCGTGGAGATGTAAGAAATCATAAAGTTGAAATGATGGGGCAGTTTACCTTGAATTACGATCATATTTTTGCCAAGGATCATCATGTGACAGCCGTCGCAGGTTTTGAATTCTTTAAAGAAGACCGGAAATATTTGACTGTGGCTCAGAGTCCAGTAGAAAATCCGTTTGTAGAAAATATTACAACGAATGCTAATAATACTGTAAGTAATTCAGTACGTACCATTACTACAGCCAGTTTCATTTTCCGTGCAGGCTATTCTTATAAAGAAAAGTATATCATTGATTTTGCCGGTCGTTATGATGCTTCCTGGCGTTTCTTACCGGGTAATCAATGGGGCTTCTTCCCGTCAGTTTCCGGTGCATGGCGTCTGTCTGAAGAAGAATTTTACAAAGACTCTAAGGTGGCTGATTGGATTTCCAGCATTAAGTTGAGAGCTTCTTATGGTGAAATGGGCGATGACATGGCTAGAAACTTTAATAGCAGTTATCCGGACTTTGCTTACTTGCCTGGTTATGCATTTAACAATGGAGGAGCTATCATAAGCAATAATCCTTTGGGGAATGCTCCAGATGCTTATACTACAGGCACTGCTTACAAAGGAATTCCTCAAACTGGACTTTCTTGGATGAAGATTTCTATGATGAATGTCGGTTTCGATATGGGTTTCCTGAACGATCGCTTGAAACTGGAAGTGGACTTTTTTAAGAGAAAAAGAAGTGGCATCCCTGCTACCCCAACTGACATTATCTACCCTTATGAGGCAGGTTATAGTGTACAAAAACAGAATTTGAACTCCGATCAGGTTAGTGGTATTGATGGTATGGTGAGATGGAATGATCGCGTTAATGACTTCAATTATTTTGTAGGTGTTAATCTGACTTTAGCTCGTCAGAAGACAATAAATAACTATGGTGAAGTTTTCTTGAACGGATGGGATCAATATCGTTGGGCACAGACTAACCGTTGGTCTAATGTGAAAAATGGTGCCGTATGGATGTGGGAAACTATCGGTGTGTTCCAGACTCAGGAAGAAATTGATAACTATCCGGTGAACATTGATGGTGCTAACAACGTGAACTTACGTCCGGGTGACTTGATTTTCAAGGATGTTAATGGTGATGGCTTGATTGATGACTATGATAAGCGTCCTTTGGGTTATGCAGCTACTGATTATGATTGGGATAGCGGTAATGCTAACAAGAACCCCTTACTTTCAATGGGTATTAACTTGGGCTTCGAATATAAGGGCATTGACTTTGCAGCCGATTTTGCCGGTGGTTTCATGAACACATTTATTGGCGACTGGCATGTGAAGTATGGTATTGGCACTGACCAGATGGGATATGTATACAATGTGATAGATTCTTGGCAACACGAAGATATCTTCGATACAAAATCTCCTTGGAAACGTGGTAAGTTCCCTGCTGTTCGCAGTAACAATCCTTCTATCAGAGACTGGAATGATTTTTATGCAAAGGAAATCAACTATTTACGTCTGCGTAACTTAGTGGTAGGTTATACATTGCCGATTAAGTGGACAAAGAAGGCTTTGATACAAAAGCTTAGAGTTTACTTTGAAGGTTCTAACCTGCTTTGCTGGGATAGCTTGAATGACTTTGGTTTCGACCCTGAAATCTCTTCTGTTACCGGATTCGACTATCCGCAACACAAAGTGTACACAGTTGGAGTAAACGTAACCTTTTAATTGAATGTAACATGAAAAAAAATAGATTATCAATAGCGTTATTATTAGGCTTATTGCTTTTCTCTTCTTGTGATAGTTGGTTGGAACAAGAGGACAAGATGGCTTTTACGGAAAATCAGGCCTATACATCAGAAACTGGCCTTAACAGTATTGCGGCCAATTTTTATGGTCGTATGAAGTACTGGCAAGATTTTGGTACCGATGGAGATTCTTATGATCTTACTCGTTGGGATGAAGCGTCCAATAATAGTCAGTACTGGAACTTTGCAGGAAATGTAGGAACTGATTACAGAAACTTTTATGATTATGCCTTTATCCGTGAATTAAATCTTCATATCCGTAATTTGAATACGGTATCTGCCGGTTCAATTGCCGTTGATAAGTTGAAGTATTTTCAAGCAGAAGCGCGTTATTTTAGAGCCTATACTTATTTTAAGATGGTTGTTCAATACGGTGGCGTGCCTTTGGTTACTGAAGTAACAGAATATATGGAGGATCCGACGCCATTGGCTGTGCCCAGAAATAAGGAATCTGAAATTTATGACTTTATTATCAGTGAAATGGATGCCATAAAAGAAGATTTCGGAACAGCTCGTGTTAAAACCCGTGCAACCAAAGGTGCGGCTATGGCTTTGAAGTGTCGTGCAGCTTTGTATGCAGGAACTTTGGCATACAACTATGATAAAAGTGCTACCAAGACTTTAAACTTATCAAGTGGTGCTACAGGTATTGAAAGAAGCAAGGCAGAAGGTTATTTGAAAGCATGTTTGGATGCTTGTGCCGATCTGGAAGCTATGGGATATCAACTTTATCAGAAACAAGCTGATTTAGCAACTAACTATGCAGAAGCATTTATTGCTAAACCGGAAGATAATCCAGAATTGATTTTCTGTAAAGCTTATGATGGAGTGAATGTGAAGAATCACTTTACTACCCGTGCCCTTACACGTAAATTGGTACGTACTTCGAATAATAAAGCAGGTTGTCAGATTAATCCTGTCCTGAATCTGGTGAATGATTATGAAATGCTCAATACTCACGAAGTAAAAGAGATGGATGCCTATGTAGGTGATGAAGTAATTGAGGATATGAATGTGTATACATCTGCTTACAAATATAATCTGTATGATAAACCGGAAGATATTTTTGCTGGGCGTGATCCTCGTTTAGCTGGTACGGTACTGTATCCGGGAAGTTCATTCAGAGGTGCTTCTGTTGACCTCCAGGCAGGTCTGGCTCTTCCTACTGCTGATGGTTATGAATTCAAGGCGGCACAAACAATTGGACAAGTTGATGATTTTACATATGAAGGTCAGAAAGTGACTGGAGAAGATGGACCTCTTCGTGGCGATGATGGTAGTAGTAACTGGTATATCTCTCATTCCGGTTTCTTATTGAGGAAGTTTGTTGATACTGCTGCTGGAAGTGAGATAAATGGTGCTAGTTCTGTTCCTTATGTGGTATTCCGTTTTGGTGAAGCTCTATTGAATGCTGCTGAAGCTGCTTTCTATTTGAATGAACTGGGAGTAGCCAGTTACAATGGGCGTTCTACTAAGACTGTAGCGTTAGATTATATCAACCGTGTACGTCAGCGTGCAGGTGGAGATGTATTCAAACTGACTGAGAACGAACTGACGCTCGATCGTATTATGAATGAAAGACGTATAGAGTTGGCATTCGAAGATCATCGTTACGAAGACTTGAAGCGTTGGAGAGTTGCTGATGAGTGGTGGTTCTATGACCAAGCTAATCAGACTGCTACTATCTATGTATTGTGGCCGTATAAGATTTATGCTCCGGGTACACCTGAAGATGGTAAATGGATTTATCGGAAGATGAAGGCTCAGAATAGAGCTAGTAATGCCATTTTGAGTTTCGATAATACAATGTACTACAATGCATATCCGATGAATGAAGGTAACCCGAACATTGAAAAGAATCCTAATCATTAATTTATCAACTAAAGCTTAAAAACAATGAAACTAAAATCTATAATTGCAGCAGCATTTGTCATATTGGGATTTGCTATGACATCCTGCGAATATGATAATTACGATGCCCCGTCTTATGTTTTCAGCGGCCAGTTGAAATGTGACGGAGAAAATTTCCCTTTCGACTCAAATAGAGGATTGTTAAGAGTTTATCAGAAAGGTTATGGTAAAGTCGATGGTGGTGGTACGGGTATACGTGTCAACGATGAAGGACATTACCAACAACTCTTTTTCGATGCAGAGTATAAAATGACATTAGTAAACAAGCCTCTACCTTTTGAACTCCCTGATTTTGAGTCATTAGGTGCAGGTAAGGGTTATGACTCGATTACCTATCATTTTAACTCGAACGTTACACAAGACTTTGAAGTGCGTCCGTACTACAAGTTGAAGAACTTGAATGCTGAACTGAAGAATGGTAATATCGTTGCTACTTTCAATATTGAAAAGATGACCAATACGGTGAAAGCTGCTCCGAAGATTAAAAGGACTCGTATTTGGTTGAGCACAAGTTCTTTTGTAAACAGTGGTATTAAATGTACGCGTAGTAGTGATGTAGAGTATATTGATGATACGACATTGCAGGTGTATATTCCATTATCTGAGTATCGTAAGAAGGAAAATTTTGTAGACAACTATCGTACTTATGCTTTCTATCGTGTAGCTATTGAGTTAGAGGGAATGGAGGAATACTTTCTCTTCTCAACAATTAAGAAGATAGAAAACCTGCCGGTAGAGTAAACACTATGTTTTGAAATGAAGACTCTGTCGGTTTATGCTGGCAGAGTCTTTTCAACTTAAATTTATTGTATCCCTGATAATATCTGAAACATGAAATATCTATTTATACTCATCAGTTTCCTCTCGTCCATCCAGTTTTCCCTGGCAGCAGAAAAAGCATATACATTGCAAAGTGGTGATGCCAGCCTGTCTGTAGCCAAAGATGGAAAACGCCTGAGCCTGCAAACTGGTAACGCCCATTATTTGAGTTTAAATGCTCCTTATGTAGTTACATTGGAAGTGAATGCAGAAACGCTGAACGGTTACTATTCTTCTGTAAAGGAAGAAAAAGGGTCGTTGGCTTGCATCGCAAAGTTAAAGTCATCTCATGGAACCGTATTTCATGTAAAAGATGTGTTTGCCCCCGATACAGAGAATCATTTCCGCATGGATAGGGAGGTAACGATTGAAAAGATTGGAAAAGGAGACGACTACTTCAACTCTTATTTCGGATTGACTCTGCAACGTAAAACGCAGATTGAAGATTTTGAATTCTTTGTTCCGGGTATCTGGTACAGGAACAACCTGAGCCTTAGACGTGGTTCTCTTGCCAGTGACTACACTGATAATTACTTTTATTTCCGCGAAGACCGTTTACCTTTGCCATTGGTATCTGCCCGTGAGAAGGCTTCCGGATTAGCTATTGACATGGTACACCTGAATGCTGATCCTGAAACTTTCTATGGTGAAAATGGAGTAAACCGTATAGTGGATGAACGTATGCAATTCGGTAGCCTGGGTTTCACAGAAACCGATTCACACTCTATTCTTTTTGTCTTCCCGGGAATTGAGGGCGAAACCACCTATGTAGGGCGCCTCCCCGAACAGAAAAGAAAAGGCTTTGCCTATCGCAGTCATCCTGTGAAAGCTGGAGTGAAACATACATATAGCCTGATTTTCGGTTTTAACCAGACAAAAGATTTCCCCGAACTGGTGGAAACAGTATGGAAACAGGCGTGGAATAAATATACCCCTGTCGTACATAAAGTAGATGTGAAAGATGCTTATGAAGCCAGCATTGAGGTGCTTGATGCTTACCTGCTGAACCTGAATGGTGCACCGGGCTGGCCTTTCTCTATCTATCTGCCTAATGGAATAGCCCGTGCTTATAACTATCAGATGGGCTTTATCGGTTTCCAGATTTCAAATGCCTATTTCCTTTTGCGGAAAGGGTTGGAAATTGACAATCAGGAATATGTACGCAAAGCATCGGAAGTTGTTGACTTCTGGGTGAATAACTCACAACAGGAAAGTGGCCTTGTAAGTCCTTGGGCAGATGCCTATGTAGATCGGAAAGCAACCTGGCGTGATTATGAAGCTTATATGCGTGTTGCTGCCGGTGGTATGGAAGGCATGATGGGTGCATGGAATATCATGAAAAAGCATGGAATTAATAAACCCGAATGGCTCTCCTATTGCAAAAAGTACGCTGATTGGCTGGTACGGAATCAGGAAAAGGACGGTAGCTTTTATCTCCGTTATGACTGGAGAACCGGAAAGCCGACTCATGACAGTAAATATACAACTACTAATATCATCCGCTTCCTGATTGAACTCTACTCGGTTACCCAGGACAAACGCTATTTGGATACAGCCTTGAAAGCAGGTGAATTTAGTTATGACTTTATCCACCATGATTACCTTTATGTAGGTGGAGTTATTGACAATCCCAACGTAAAAGACCGTGAGTCCGGACAAATGGCTATTTATGCTTTCCTGGCACTTTATGACGTTACAGGTGATGCCAAGTGGAAGGAAGCCGCCATACAGGCTGCCCGCTATACGGAAACCTTTATGTTTGCTTATCATGTACCGATGGCTATTAACGATACTTTGACTGATTTCCCAAAAGATGTGAGTATTGTAGGGCAAACCCTGATTGCTACCGGACACTCTGCAATAGATAACGGACTGGCTTTCTCTTCCTTCCAGTACTATCGCTTATACCTCATGACGGGAGATACGCATTTCCTGGAAATGGCAAAGCTGATTCAGAACAATACCCTCTCTATCATGGATCTGGATGGAGACATGAGATACCGTTACAGAGGTTTGCTTACAGAATGCTTCAATCCGCAATCCAATCGTGGACATAGTGTGCGTCAACAGCTTCCGTGGAATCAAGCTTCCATCCTCGAACCTATGCACCGCTTTATGGATGCTTTTGGTGAGTGGGATATCGACGTGATAGAACAGTGGCCGATGGAAAAGCGGCAAGAGATGATAGAGCGTTATGCGCGTACACAAGGTTTGGAAAAAGAATAAAAAAGGAACAGGCTATGAAATATTATATCGTAACAATGCTATTGTGGGTTGGTGTCGTTCAGGTTTTTGCACAACAACCCCGTCTGAAACAAGTAGATGAATATTTGGCTGCTACTGGGCAAACTGTTGAACTGAAGGGTGCTCCCGAGAAGCAGTACGGGTTATTGAGTACCCTCTACAATAACCAGAAGAATTTGATGCTAAACTTGCCCGATCTGGAAGATTACGGTGCACGTGAGGTCATCCCTTTCGGCTTTCGACTAAGTACTGTTTCGGAGATAGAATTGGCTGGTCAAAATGAGAATATGGCAGAAAGTACTGTACGACCTTTTTATAGTAAAAGTATCTTTTCAGGAGTTTCTTATCAGTTCTGTGACAGCGTGATTTACGGTATCACTTTGTTTTATGATATCCAAGATAATGCTAAGCGTGCAGCAATAGAAAAGAACTTGGACAGACATTTTAAAAAAGCAGATTATGGACAGGGAGGTGCTGTGGTTTATTCCGATCTGGATTATGCTGTAAGACTACTGCCCGGCAAAGTGGAGTTCTATTCTTTATTCCATTTTCCGGTAGTTGAAACTTTCTATCCGGGGGTATCACACAAAGTGTGGTATGGACCTTATAACTATGAGGCGAATGGTGCATCGGTGATGCTCGCCTTCTATAATCAGGAAAGTAAAGAGAATAATATTCAGTCGGCCTTTAAAGTCAGCTATAAATATCCTGCCGGAAAGCCTTTCAAGATGAATCTTATCCGGTTTATTCTGGACGACATTACGTATGAACTTCCTTTGGAGATAGAATATTCCGACGTAACAGATGGTGGTAAAACAGTGGAAGAACGTGATACGCGCACCTTCGTGTTTCCTGAAGTACTGAAAGCGATAGACCGTTCGAAGACGGTTAAAGTGGAATTGGTAGGTGAAGGTGGACGTTTGCTTTATGAGATGCCTGCTTTTCAGCGTGCATCCGTTCATACTGCATATGAATATTTCCGTTGGAATGTGACCAATCCGATGGATAAATACAGAGCTTGGTAAAACAAATAAAGGTTTATGGAACGAGGACTATTAATATGCTTTTTGTCTTTTTTCTGTTGCATGTGTCATGCTCAGGCCGGGCATGTATTGACTGCTGACAGTAAAAGGAAGGCAGGAGTTGAATATGGCGAACATATTTATACGCGGTTTGCCGACTCTAAGCTGTTCCCTGGTACCATAAGAGATGTAGATGTATATGTTCCGGCTCAATACGATGGTCGGTCTCCTGCATGTGTTTGTGTCTTTCAGGATGGTTTGTTCTACAGGGCTGATACGGTAGTTTCCAATCTGATAGAAAGTAAGGAGATTCCTGTAATGATATTGGTTGCCGCTTCACCCGGATGGGTTGTTGGTGATTTTGATTCCGATAGTCCACGTTCCAACCGGACTTATGAGTATGATACTCCTTCACCACGTTTCGGACAGTTCCTGTTAGAAGAGCTTTTGCCTTTTGTTGAGTCTCTGAAGACTGAAACAGGGAAGAGCATCATCCTGTCGCAGAGTAGAAACGACCGGATGATAACAGGTTGCAGTTCTGGGGCTGCCTGTGCTTTTAATGTAGCTTGGAATACCGGTTCGTTTTCCCGTGTATATAGTTCTTGCGGTTCGTTTACAGGATTGAGGGGTTCTTATGCAAATGCTACACTGGTACAGAAGTACGAGCCTAAGCCTATCCGGTTTTATTTTCAAAGTGGAACACACGACATGTGGACATCCTTTGGTGACTGGTGGAGTGCAAATCAGGAGATGGTACGGGCAATGGACTTTGCTGGTTATGATTTCTCTTATAAGTTTATTGAGAACGCAGAGCATTGCGATGATAATGTAACATTGATATTTCCGGATGCCATGCGTTTTCTTTGGAAAGGATATCCGCAGAATGAACCGGCTCCCCGAAGAAAGACACGTAATTTCATGTTGAACCAGATTCTGGTGGAAGACAGAAACTTTGAGTTGGTATATACTGACATTGAAGCGAATTCTTTATTAGTCTCCGATCATAGCGGAAACGTTTTACTTGCATCAAGTGATGCGACAATCCTGCTTAAGGGGAATACATTACGGTCTGTTTCGGATAAGAAAATCATTGCTGTGGGTAAAGCGCATGAAATGTTGGTATATATTCCCCGTAAAGGCTTTGAGGTAACTGATAGTTGTGGGCGTATAAAGAAAAGCATAAAGAGTAAAATGCATGTCTCTCATGCTGTTCCTTTAAGAGATGGCGGATATTATGTTGTGGGAAAACAACATGAAGGAGATCATTTTTCTACTATATGGTATTTGTCTGCCGGATATGAATTGCTGGAAAAAGAAAATAACCTGAAAAGTATCTGCACACTGGCATTGAGTGGAAATAATAATTGGCTGTATGCTTTTGGATATGATACCCGGCGTGGCTACAGTTATAAAGTGGACCGGAATGATAAAAGTCTGCTTTATGGTCAGGAATTCTTCTACATTCATTTGCCGGATCAGTGTGATGGAGCGGAAGTGACATCAGCCGTCTGTGATGATTATGGAAGAACCTATTTGGCTACGGCCTCGGGCATTCAGGTATGTGATTATAATGGAAGGAGCGAAGCTATCCTGCCTTTACCGGGAAATGCAAAACCTGTCTCTATAGCTTGGGGCGAAGAAGCAATGAATGTACTTTATATACTCTGCGATAACGGGAATATTTATAAACGGGAATTGAATACCAAAGGGACTTCCCTGAATGCTCCTATGCCGATAATCAGAGTAGGTGCAGGTTGATATAATTTTAGATAATATGTTTAACTCTAATCAATATAAAATGAAGATCAAGAACTGTTTAGCAATAGTGCTGGGAACTGCGGCACTGTTTACTGTAACCTCGTGCGGAAACACTAAAGTGAAAAAGGACGGATTGGCAGAGGTTGATTCTCTGGCAACTACGTATGTGAACCCTTTGTTCCAGAAAGGTCCTGATCCCTGGGCTCTGTTCCATGAAGGTACTTACTACTATATGCATACCGTGCAAGATAGTCTGGTACTCTGGAAGACTACAGACGTTACCGATGTGAAGAATGCTCCCCGGAAGACTGTCTGGATTCCTACCGAACTTTCTAATAAATATCATCTTTGGGCACCTGAAATCCATAATATCGATGGCAAATGGTATATCTATTATGCCGCCGATGATGGCAATACGGACAATCACCAGATGTATGTGTTGGAGAATGTAAACAGAGATCCTTTTGATGGAGAGTTTGTAATGAAAGGCCGTATCAGTACGGACAAGGATAACAACTGGGCTATCGACGGTTCTGTATTCCAGAATAAAGGTGAATTGTATATGGTATGGTCCGGTTGGCAAACCCGCCGTGTGGATACCGAAACTCAGTGTATCTATATTGCCCGTATGGAGAACCCCTGGACACTGGGCTCCGAGAGAGTTCTGATTTCCAAACCGGAATTGGAGTGGGAAAGACATCATAAGAACGAGAACGGCTGGAATCCTTCTTACGATATTTTTGTAAATGAAGGTCCTCAACCCCTGCTGAGTCCTAAAGGTAAGTATGTTCATATAGCTTATTCCGCCAGTGGTGTATGGACTCCGTATTATGCTCTGGGTATGCTGACGGCAAGCACTGACAGCGATATGTTGGATCCGAAGTCATGGTCCAAATCCCAGCAACCTGTATTCAAACAGTCACCTGAGAACGGCGTATACGGTACAGGACACAATAGCTTCTTCCCCTCTCCCGATGGTACGGAATGGTATATCCTGTATCATGCACGCGATACACAGGTAGATCCTGAAGGTGCTGGAGATACCCGTTCACCACGTGCCCAGAAGTTTGTATGGCTCGAGAACGACTATCCCGATTTCGGAACTCCGCTTCCTACAACGGCCCGTCTGAATAAACCGTCGGGAATAGTAACAACCTCTGCAAAGTAACATCCATCCGATAAAAAGAAACCCTGATGATGAGAAACCGATTATTCTTTTGTTTCATACTCCTGATAAGCGTATCGTTTTTTGCGAAAGCCCAGGATAAGAAAGAAATCCGGAAAGCTGTGAAGCAGCATAACCGGGCAGTCTATCTGAAAGACGGGTGGATACGAGATCCATATATCTACTTGTGTGAGGATGGTTTCTATTATCTGACTGGTACCACACCTACGTATGGAGATACCCGTGAAGCCGGAGATCCCTATAATCTGGGACTGGACCATGTTTCCCGGAAGATGGGCTTGAAACCAAGTATAGTCGGTTATCAGATTCGCGTATGGCGTAGCCCGGATCTTGCTGAATGGGAATATCTGGGCGAACCCTTTTCGTTGGAAAAGGGATATTGGGCCCAGCAATTCCCGGATGCTTTCCAGAATAAATCTAAGAAAAACTGGTTGCTTTGGGCTCCCGAAATGTACCGGGTAGATGGCAAATGGGTGTTTGTACATACCTCACCCGAACCTGTAGGTAATGGCGCCAATCTTATTATTGCCGACCATGCGGATAAGAATGATTCTTTCGCTTTCCCTATGGGAGATGATATGAGAGATAAACACGATCCTTCTCTTTTTCGTGATGACGATGGCACTTGGTATCTGACGTGGAGCAATACCGAGATTGCCCCTCTGAAACCGGATTTTCAGGGATTGGCAGCAAAGCCTGTACATATTGATCCTTCTGACCGCAGCATCGGGCACGAAGGTGCAACTATACGGAAGATAGGAAAGAAGTATGTACTTTTCGGTACGGCATGGTCTACGGATGACTCCCGTAAGGGATCTTATAATCTGTATTATTGCACAGCCGACCGGATAACCGGTCCTTACAGTGAACGTCGTTTTGCCGGCCGTTTCCTGGGACATGGAACTCCGTTCCAGGATAAGAAGGGCCAATGGTGGTGCACGGCATTCTTTAACGGGAATATCGCACCTGTATCCAAATTGGGCATTCAGAATCGCGATTTAAGTGAGACTGCTCAGACCATTAATGAGCAGGGGACCACGATTGTTCCTCTGGAAGTAAAGACAGGGAAAGACGGGGATGTTTATATCCGCGCTATTGACCCTGCATATGCTGTGCCCGGACCGGATGAAGCACAGAGGTTTCAGCCGTAACCCTTTGGTTCTTATGCCTTATTCCGCTGATGCAAAAGATGGTATGTTTTGTTGTAAAAGATGCCATCTATTGCAACGAAAGATGCCATCTTTTGCATGAAGTCTTAGGGAGATGTTGAAAGGAATAAGGGAAAGAGTTATTGGGGAGTAATGTAGAGGTTTTGGGGTATTATATGTTTGGTATTGCAAGTGATAATTTATATTTTAGACGCCTGAATCTTACAATAACAGGCTTATGAGTTATCATTTACAGGAAAAAGACTGCAGATTATCATAAAAAAATTTCAAAATATAGGCTTTATGAGAAAGAGTATTATTGCTTTGACCCCATTAATGATTGCTCCCCTTTGTTGGGCGCAAGAGAAGCCAAATGTCGTTATCTTTCTGGTAGACGACATGGGCTATTCCGACATCGGTTGTTATGGGGGTGAGATTATGACCCCGAATCTCGATAAGTTGGCATCTACAGGGGTTCGCTTTACCCAGTTCTATAATACATCCCGTTCTTGTCCGGCGCGTGCCAGTCTGATGACCGGACTTTATCAGCACCAGGCAGGTATCGGTCAGATGTCCGAGGATCCGGGAACGTTTAAGAAAGAAACGCAACGGGATATCAATGATTGGGGCTCCGAAGGCTATCAGGGTTATCTGAATCGTAATTGTGTCACCATTGCCGAAGTGCTGAAAGAAAACGGCTATCATACCTATATGGCAGGTAAGTGGCACTTGGGTATGCATGGGCAAGAGAAATGGCCTTTGCAAAGAGGTTTCGAACGCTTCTACGGTATTCTGGCAGGTGCTGCCAGTTACTTACGTCCGGAAGGTGGACGTGGTCTGACGCTGGATAATGAACATTTGCCTGCACCTGAATCTCCTTACTATACCACGGATGCTTTCACCGATCATGCCCTTCAGTTTGTTGGTGAACAGAAGGATGACAAACCATTCTTCCTGTATCTGGCTTTCAATGCTCCGCATTGGCCCTTGCAGGCAAAAGAGGAAGACATTCAGAAGTTTACCAAACTTTACCGTTCCAAGGGTTGGGATAAGATACGCCAGGAGCGTTACAACCGGATGCAGAAGATGGGTATTATCGATAAGAATGTTGGTTTCGCCGAATGGGAAAACCGTTCCTGGGATGAACTGACAGAGAAAGAAAAGGATGAATCCGCCTATCGCATGGCTGTGTATGCAGCACAGGTACACTGTGTGGACTACAACGTAGGTAAGGTGATCGATTACCTGAAGAAAACCAAACAACTGGATAATACCTTAATCCTGTTCCTTGCAGACAATGGTGCTTGTGCCGAACCTTATCTGGAATTGGGAGGCGGCAAGCAGGAAGATATTAATAATCCTGCCTGCAATAATATGCCGTCCTATGGCAGAGCCTGGGCGCAAACTTCAAACACTCCGTTCCGGAAATACAAATGTCGTTCCTACGAAGGTGGTATATCCACTCCTCTTATCTTCTCCTGGAACAAGAAACTGGGCAACCGGCATGGCAATTTGTGCACTATTCCGGGTTATTTGCCGGATATTATGCCTACTGTTCTGGAAGCGACAGGCGCTGCATATCCTGAAACCTATCATGGTGGAAATAAAATTCATCCTTTGGTAGGTACCAGTCTGTTCCCCGCCATTACGGAGAAAGTGCCCTCCCTGCATGAATATATGTATTGGGAGCATCAGGGCAATCGTGCCATCCGTTACGGTAACTGGAAAGCAATACGTGATGAAGCAGGTACGGAATGGGAACTTTACGACATTGTGAAAGACCGTACGGAGAAAAATAATCTTGCTTCCCAGCATCCCGATGTACTGAAGAAGTTGCGGAATGAATGGGAATACTGGGCGATAAAGTACAATGTGCTGCCTAAACATCAGGACTCTCCGATGTTGTTTGCCGATACTACCCGTACAGGCAGGCCTTTCTCAAAAGATCCGCATGTGATTCCATTCCACGGAAAGTACCTGATGTATTATTCTGTACCTCCTAAGGGAAATTCGGGTTGGGGAATAGGTATAGCAGAGAGTACGGACCTGACACAATGGAAGCCTATCGGTTCTTTGTCTCCGGCTGCCGACTATGAGGCTAAGGGCTTGTGTGCACCGGGTGCACTGGTACGTAACGATACGATCCATCTATTCTATCAAACGTATGGTAATGACAAGAAAGATGCGATCTGTCATGCATGGTCGGTGGATGGCGTGAACTTCACACGTAATGCTACCAATCCTATTTTTGCCCCTAAAGCGGGTGACTGGAATTGTGGACGGGCCATTGATGCGGAAGTCATATTTGCAAAAGGAAAGTATTTTCTTTATTATGCTACCCGTACACCCGACTATGTGAAACAGATTGTAGGTGTGGCTACTGCTCCTGCAGGTACAAATTTCAATCGGGAAACATGGACGGAGGCCTGTGACCGTGCCATCTTGGTTCCCGAATGGCCGTGGGAAGAAACTTGTATAGAGGCTCCTTCAGTAGTAGAGATGAATGGTACGCTATATATGTTCTATGCAGGGGCTTATAATAATCGTCCGCAGCAGATAGGACTGGCAACCAGTACAGATGGTATCCACTGGAGGAAAGTTTCGAATAAACCTTTCCTGGCGAATGGAGATCCGGGGGCCTGGAACTATTGCGAATCGGGTCATCCGCATATCTTCAAAGATAAAGATGGGCAGACCTACCTCTTCTATCAGGGCAATGAGGATTTCGGCAGAACCTGGTTCCTTTCACAACGAAAGATTATCTGGAGGGATGGTTTCCCTCAACTGAAATAACTATCTTTTTACCAAATCTCTGCAATTATATGGTAGGATGTTTTTAGGATTAGTTAATTAGTGAAGAAACAGTAGAATAGGATGTAAATCCTGAATCTACTGTTTCTTTTTTTAGGGTTATGCTCTAAGTTTACTTTTCAGGGAAGATGATGCGGTAGTTTCCGCTCAAATGCATAAAAGCGAAGAGGCGGAGCAGCCCGTCATAGTAAGCATCGAAGTATCCGTCTTCATACGGCTCGTGTTTTGCGTTCCACAATTTGTCTACGAACTCACGGCTTTTCTCGTGAGTGCACATCAGTGAGGCGACGGCAGAAGTGGCTACTAAGCCTAAAGAGTGTCTTAACGCCTTGTGTTCTCCGGCTCGGAGGGTATCTTTTACCTGTGTACCGTCTATGTTGTACTGGTCTACGAAAGTATCAATGCCCTGACTGTAGAGAAAGTTCTGGATTTTGTTGCCGTATTCCTGTTGCCACTCTTTGTCGGCACATGCCCAGGAGTAATCTAAAGCAATATTCATCGGTACACGCCAAGAATCGAAGCGGAAAGCATCACCAATAATGCGGTTATTGCCCAGCAGGCTGCCGTCATAGTTGTTGTAATCGGGGTTCAGACCGGTTACGGGGTGGATGCTTTTATGCAGGTATTCACGACTGCATTCGGCACATTCACGCCAGAAGTCGGCTCTGCCATCATCGGCCCAGCGTGCCCATACTTCATAGAAAGCGGGTACGTGGTAAGATGGATCGGTGAAAAGGCCGCCCCGTATGTCGGGGACGAAGGTGATGAGCTTATGCTCTACATTGATAAAAGGCATTACTCGGTCTGTACCATCTTTCTCCATGGAACAGTTCAGGATATTCCGAGCTTCGGCAAGGTAGTTGATGCCGGTGTCGTTTCCCCAACGGTTGGAGGCGAAGATGAGGGCGGTTACATAGTAAAGTTCTCCGTCGGAGGCGGGGCCTTGGGAGTTACGGGTACCGTCTGTCTCGCAGCTCCAGGCGAAGTATCCTTTCAACGGACCGTCTTGATGCTGCATGTACTTTGTGCCCCATCGCCAAAGGCGGTCGAAGATATCTTTACGGTCGAACTGGACTGCAATCATTAATCCGTAAGACATACCTTCGGTGCGGACATCATGGTTTTTGATGTCACTGATGTAAGCCATAGAGTCGCCTACTTCAAAATATACTTTGTCGGGACCGTAGAATACACCGTCAAAGACGGATTTGAGCTTGGCATCAATATCTGCCTGTTTGTAGCCCATCTCGGCGAGGAGATTCCGGTATTTCTGTGTTTCAAAGGCACCTTTATCCCAGGGCTTTGTCGGGTCTGCCTGGCTGCACGATGTCCCGGCGATGAGGCAAAGGAGGAGGTAAAATAAGTTCTTCATAAAGGAACGTTTTATATTATATGATTTTCAAGATTACGCAGTTAAATTATCATTTAACAATGACTGGTATCGCCTTCAACTGTTTCAGCTCCGACGTACCACCATAAAGTATTTCATAATCACCTTCTATCGGGCGCATTGTATTGGTTTCCGTATCAAACCATTCGAAATCTTCTTTGCTTAATGATACGGTCACATTGCTGGTTGCCCCTTTGGCGATGTTCGCACGCTTAAAGGCACGGAGTGCGTGCGACGGACCTTCTTTGTCGCCCGGACGACGCAGATACACCTGTACCACTTCTTCCCCGTCGTATTCACCTACATTGCTCACGGGGATGGTCAGGATGGTTTGTTCTCCATCTTTTACTTCCTGTGTATTCAATGAAGCGTCTCCGTAACGGAATGTGGTATAACTCAAACCATGCCCGAAGGGGAAGAGCGGAGCTTCTGTCATGTACCGGTACGTGCGTTCCTTCATGGAATAATCTTCAAAGCCGGGCAGTTGGCTCGTACTCTTATAGAAAGTGACTGGAAGACGTCCTGCCGGGTTATAATCTCCGAAGAGGACATTGGCGATAGCCGTACCACCGGCTTGACCGGGATACCATGCTTGCAGGATAGCATCGCATGTTTTCGATTCGGGAGTCAGAGCGATAGCGGAACCGGAGAAGTTGACGAATACGATCTTCTTTCCTGCTTTCTTCAATTCGGCAAGCAAACGGCTTTGGATAGATGGAAGTTCGATGGTTTCGCGGTCACCTCCCTTGAAGCCGGGAATGTTGACATGCATTTCCTCACCTTCCACTGCCGGGGATATACCTCCGGCAAAGATGATGACATCCGCCTCTTTTACCTTGTTTACTGTTTGCTTCAGATCAACGGGGACTTCACGCCCCATGTCAAAATCGAGTGCGGCATCACGGTTGCGGAAAGTAAAATCAATCTTGATATGATATTCCTTTCCAGCTTCTGCCTGGAGGGTGTAGACTTTTGCATTGTTCTTGAAGTTCATGCCTGCAGCCACTTCCTTACCGTTAATGGAGAGTTTCGTTATCCCTTGAGTCTGGAAGCGGAAGGCGATGTCTTCACTCTTGACGGGGCGGAATACGGATTCGTAGCTGGCAGAGAAATCTTGCAGGTTGATGCCGGCTGCAAAGGTCGTGGCACCGGTGGTGATGAAGTGGAAGGGGGTGCTGATGTGATTGGTTGCATCCGGTGTTCCTTCCTGTTTCGTATTATTCCAGTATTTGGCACTGAAACCTTGTTTGCCATCCATGCTACATTGCTGGAATACGCTTTGCAAAGTAACATCGGAGGTCAGGTCGCATCCGGGTTCATAGATGATCTGTGATTCGGGCAGATATTCGCGGATACCCTCCAATAGAGTGATGGTATGTGAGGGGAAACCATTGTAGTTGCCCCATTGCATTACGGAGTCATTGGCATTAGGTCCTACCACGGCCACTTTCAGGTTTTTATTTAAAGGCAGTAAACTCTGATTGTTTTGCAACAATACAAGGCTCTCGCGTGCCATGCGGAGTGCCAGTTCACGATGTTCTTTACTATCTACCACGCTGTAAGGAATCTGTGCCCAGGACACTTGCGAAGGTTCGTCCATCTCGCCCAACTCAAAGCGGGCTTTCATCAGGCGCTTCAGAGAGATGTCTATCTGTTTCTCGTCAATCAACCCTTCCTTCACGGCTTCGGGCAGTGATCCGTAGCTATCTCCGCATTCTATATCTGTTCCGGAGAGTACGGCCTTGGCGGAAGCGTGTTGTTTGTCGGGATCGGTTTCATGGGCACCTTTGTTGTAGAAGTCGCTGATTGCCCAGCAATCCGATACTACGATTTCTTTATATCCCCATTCGTCACGCAGAATGTGCATTAGTAGGCGGTTGCTTCCGCAACAGGGTTCACCTTCAAAACGGTTGTAGGCACACATCACTTCTTTCACATGCGCTTTTTGAACCAGGTCTTTAAAAGCAGGCAGATAGGTTTCCCAAAGATCACGCGGGTCGATGTTTTCGGCATTGAAACTATGGCGGTTCCATTCCGGACCGGAATGTACGGCATAGTGCTTGGCGCAGGCATGCAACTTGTCATATTTTTCCCCCTCAGGACCTTGCAGACCGCGTACCACTGCCATACCCATCTGGCTGGTGAGGTAAGGGTCTTCTCCGTAAGTTTCTTGCCCCCGTCCCCAACGCGGATCACGGAAGATGTTGATGTTAGGTGTCCACATGGTGAGCCCTTGATAACGCTTCAATCCGCCTTCTTTGCTGAATTCGGTATTCTTGGCGCGTGCTTCATCCGAAATTGCGGTGAATACATCGTAAAGCAGTTCATTGTTGAAAGAAGCTCCCATACCGATGGCTTGCGGGAATACGGTTGCCAGTCCGGCGCGTCCTACGCCGTGCAGCGCTTCGTTCCACCAGTCATAGGCTTTTATGCCCAGTCGGGGAATGGCGGGAGATGTGTTTTGCATCAGGGCGGCTTTCTCTTCCAGTGTGAGTCGGCCTACCAGATCATTGGCACGCTCTTCCGGGCTTAGTGCCGGGTTTTTGTAGGGAGGTTGTGAACAGGAAAGGAAGCACAGACACAGGCATCCGATTCCGGTGAGCAACTGAAGTTTTCTTTTCATGGTATTAGTGCGCTTTTTATTGTTATTAATAGACTTCTGTTTTGTCATTGTGGATGACGATTACAAAAATAGGCAGAAAAGAGGATTTGGAAGAAGAATCGTATTTCAGATAGTTAAGCCTATGTTACAGATTTCTTCCGGATGTTACATCTTGTTTTGCTGAGGTTACATTAAAAAGGAAAATACCTGTTACAAGGCATTTATATTTTCTCGCAACGGATCAGAACTTTCTGTTCATTGATCAAGGTCGTAGCGAACAGATAAACTTCTCCGCCTTCGCTCAATTTGATACGTTTACGGAGTTCCGCTACTGAACTTGGAAAGTTACGAACCGTGATATTGGCTTTCTTCAGATCTCCTAATACGCTTTTTAGTTCTTTCTTATTCAATGTACATATACCCGTTATCCGGAAGCTTCTTCCGGGGAAGTTCTTTATCGGTTCACCGGAAGTATAGAGGTGACTGTTGGGATGCAGTTTCTTCACCTTATATATACAGGCTACATTGCGGAAAGCCCCTGCTTTGAGGATGGACGCATTGGGCTCATATAGATATTTATCTAAAGTATCGGTATATTCATTGGAGCTTGATTGTTCCTGTTCGCGGGTGAAAGTGAAGAACTGTCCGGTTGGCTCTGTATTTCTCCCATCCTTCATTTGCAGATTGATGCAATGGATGGGAATATTCTCTGCGGCAACAGTATTGTGTCCTAAGATGAGTAAGAGTTCCTTGCATTCATTGTTTACAGAAACAATATGTGCTTCCTGTACGTACTTTAAATCCTGAATAGCCAAAGACAAGTCGAGCATGGGGGAGAGTTTCACCATTACGTGCTGCGCCTTTTCGAGCAGCAGGGATTCCAGTTCGGCTACATTCGGTTCACAGTCGGCAATGGCGACGGTCTTACCGCCATGTCCGTCTCGACGGGCGGGGTCAATGAATATCCAGTCGGCGGAAGACATTTCTTGCAGATGCCGGATGGCGTCTTTGTTTTCTATCCGGATATGGTTCAGAGCCAGTAGCGGAAAGTTATGCGAAGCAATTTCGCAAAGAACCTCCTGCCGTTCCACATAGGTGACATGATGGAATTTCGGAGAAAGAAAAGCACAGTCTATGCCGAACCCTCCGGTTAAGTCGGCCAGTGTGCCGGAGGAAAACTCCGGAATGATAGATGCTTTGTATCGTGCCGTAGCTTCCGAGGAACATTGCTCTAAGGACAAGTGGCGGGGATATAGAATGCCTTCTTCTGCATACCAGGATGGTATTTTCTCTGCCGCCGCCTGTCTGCCTGCTATCTGTGTCAGTGCGACAGGCATATCCACACCGGGATATTTCGGCGCTTGCAGAGCTAGGTTGCGTACATCATCCTTGCAGTGTTCGTGTATAAAACGAAGGGTTTCGTCATTCAGTTTCATAAACCTTATCGTTTAGTAGTTTCTTTGAAGCCATAATCCGAAGAAACGGTCGTAAATCTGATAAGCTCCCGCCTCTTGTGTGACAAAATCCTTTTCCAACAGTCCTTTTAATGCCGATTGTACAGAGCTGGAAGATGGCAATCTATATTTCTTGATGAATGCACCGGAGGTAATGGCACTTGCTTTCCCTTCTTTGGTAATAGCAATGAGCAGTTCTTTTTGTTTCTCGGGCATCCGGAAAAGGGTCTCGGAGTAGGTATATTGAAACGAGCCTATGATTTGACAGATGGCTTCCTCTACCATCGAAATATCGGCAACCTGATTGACAGGTGTCATGTCATACAGGGTATGCAGTACTTTCTGCATGTACCAGGTTATACCATCGAAATATTTGTATATGTGTTCGATGGCTTCTTTGGATATAGTCTTATTTGCTTCTTTGAAATGTTTCTGAGCAAATTTGATGTATTCTTCTAAAGGGATGCTTTCCAGATGCATCATCGATACGCTCTGATAAAAGGGACGTGATGCTGTCAGGAATATATTACCCATAATGTGCCTCTGGCTTCCGGCAAAGATGAAATGGGCATTGTTGCAATGTTGCACATAAGTACGCAGGATAGCTTCTACATTGTCTTCTGCATAATTGGTAATTTGCTGGAATTCGTCAATGGCTACGATACAGGGCTTGTTGGCCTGTTCCAGATAATGAAATATTTCATCCAATGTAGCATCCGGAGACTGGATGTCTCCCAAGCCTAAATTGAATGAAGGGTTACCATTAAAGTCGAATGTCAGACTGGCTTGCAGTGACTTCATCGTTTCCCAGAAAGTCTGTATCGCTTTCTTGCCCGAGGATTTTAATGACTCAATAATTTCTTTACTAAGGGCAAACACAAACTCACGCAGAGATTTAGTTGCATATATGTCAATAAAGAATGTGTAATATGCCTTTTGAATTTCTTTACTCTGGAAGCAATGACGTATCAATCCTGTCTTACCCATTCTTCGCGTTGAGATTAACGCGATATTATTACCATTGGTCATTTGGCGGATAAGTATCTTGCTCTCCGCTTTCCTGTCACAGAAATAGGCGGGGGATATGTATCCGTTTATAATGAAAGGGTTTCGGATGATTGGCATGGCTTCTTTACTTTATGATGATTATGCAAAGATAATTATTATAAAGTAATAATGCAAAGAAAATAATAATGGCTTCACTTAAACCTGTATTTGTGCTTCCCGAAGTATCGTCTCCATGATATCCAAATCAGAGTTGACTTCACCTTGCAGCAGATACTTGTCCCGCTTACGGACTACCTTCTCATAAATCTCCTTCGCACGCTCCGGCCGGTTCTCCCAATACAAGGCAAGTGCACACAGCAGGCGTTGTTTGGAGGACATCATGGTCTTGTATCGCTGGATGTATCTCTTTGTCCTGTCTGTATAAAGTCGCTCCACTTCTTCTTGTCTTCGTTCGCCTATCAGTTCGAGGAACAAGAGTTCGCATTCGATTTCTTTTACGTATAATCCTACAATTTCTTCTTTGTGTTGTTCTATCTCGCTGAAAAGGACCTGCGCTGTCTTGAACTCTTTCCGGTCGACATAGCGCGAGATATAGAGTAATTTTACGGCAACTTGCATGATATTCTTATAGTCTGTCACTTCATCGTTCGGGAACCATTCGTCCGGCATATCTTTCAGTCTCATGCCTTTCTGAACTTCAGCGTTGACGGCTAATTGAAGGGCCAGGTACTTCCGGGTATTCAGGTCGCGGTGCATCAATATCAGGTTGTAGGCATCATTCGTGATGCCCGACATTTTCAATGGGATGCCGTTCATCAGCGCCAGGAAGAAACCGCAGATAAAGGAAAATAGGAGGAATAGATGCAGGGGTAACGGCAATTCAGGGTACGAAATCCAAAGAATAAGTGCGATGATTCCCGTCAACAGATTCATCAGTACCCCGCCTGCATTGTACCAGAAGTAAGGCATTTGTTCGTAAGGCTTATCCGGTGGGGAAAGCAGGCATTGGCCGCCTGTGCCGGAGATGGAGAAGCGTTTGAAGCGGAACTTTCCACCTTCTTTTATCAGGGTAAGGCTGCCCACACGGAAAGAGACGAACCGGTAGCCGGTAGCAAGCCCGAAAATCAGATGTCCGCCTTCGTGCAGGATGATTTGTACGAAGACAGCAAGTATGAGGCATACCAACGACAGGATACAGGAGAGCAATAATCTGCTTAGCTGTACATTCCCCATGTTGCCAAAGAATTCACTGAGTGTGGTTTCCGTAAAGAATGTAATGCAAAGCATCACTGCCCCGAAGCCGATGCATGCCCCGAACAGGGTGGAGAGTATAAGTTTGAGAGCTTGTTTCATAGTTGTTCCGGTATGAGTTTTTACCTGGTTTCTCTGCACAAATATAAGGAATATAGGGGATTTTTACGGTATAACCCTGTATTTTTGTTTGGCTTCCTGACGGCTGCACCAGTTGAAGTGCCACCATTCACTGGACAGAGTGCGGAAACCTGCGGCACGCATAATGGTGCGCAACAGTTGGCGGTTCTCTTGTTCCTGTTTCGTCATTTTTCCGCTTTGCACCAGGGCGGCTTCGTTCGTGATATGGGCTTCGGGACCCAGATGGTCTACTTTCGTGCCCATCGGCAGAGGGACTCCCGCTTCATCCAGTATGCTGATGTCTACTGCCAGACCGTAGTTATGCAGTCCGCCGCCACGTGCCGGGTTGGAGACGTAGATATATTTGGAAGTGCCTTTCACCACGTTCCACATCTTTTGCTGTACGCTCATGGGGCGGGCGGCGTCGTAAACAATCAGGCGGTAGCGGGGATGCCGCTTCTTTAATTCCTGCTGTGCCCGTAGCAGTCCTTTCAGGGCGTCGGGGTGCAGATAGGCCTCGTGCAAATCTTCGTATAACACCCGTCCGGTGAAGTTATCGGCACGTGTATACATCAGGTCGATGGCAATGGTGCTGTCCGCTTCGGCAATGTTTACGAAACCGAGATTTTCCATGTGGCGGGCAGTCTGGCTTTGTTGTGCTGCGAGGGGGATGAACCAGAAGGTTATTAAAAGATAAAATAGATGTTTCATACAATTCTTTTAGGGATTGCAAAGGTACGAATTCCCAAGAAATTACCTATATTTGTGAGATACATAGATTTTGTCTATCAGTGTATAGATTTTGTCGGTTGGAGGTAAACCTAAGAAGAGCTACTTTTGTTACATAATAATTCATTCATTAAACAAAATCCCATGGAAGAGAAAAAACTAACCGCTGCTAATGGTCGACCAATCGCCGACAATCAGAACACCCAGACAGCCGGACAACGTGGTCCGGTCATGATGCAAGACCCTTGGTTTCTTGAGAAACTCGCCCACTTTGACCGTGAAGTGATTCCCGAAAGACGTATGCATGCCAAAGGCTCCGGTGCTTATGGCACGTTTACCGTGACACATGACATTACGAAGTACACCCGTGCCGCCATCTTCAGCGAAGTAGGCAAGCAGACGGAGTGCTTTGTCCGTTTCTCTACCGTGGCCGGTGAGCGCGGGGCTGCCGATGCTGAGCGTGACATCCGTGGTTTTGCAATGAAGTTCTATACCGAAGAAGGTAACTGGGACCTGGTAGGAAATAATACCCCTGTATTCTTCCTGCGCGATCCGTTGAAATTCCCTGACCTGAACCACGCCGTCAAGCGCGACCCGCGCACCAATATGCGCAGTCCGAACAACAACTGGGATTTCTGGACCCTTCTGCCCGAATCTCTCCATCAGGTGACCATCACCATGAGCCCCCGTGGCATTCCTTATTCCTATCGCCACATGCACGGTTTCGGTAGTCATACCTATAGCTTCATCAATGCCGATAACAAACGCATCTGGGTGAAGTTCCACCTGCGCACCCTGCAAGGCATTAAAAACCTGACCGACCAGGAAGCCGAAGCCATCATTGCCAAAGACCGCGAATCGCATCAACGGGATTTGTACGAGAGCATCGAGAAAGGCGATTTCCCGAAGTGGAAGTTCCAGATTCAATTAATGACCGAGGAAGAAGCGGATCATTACCGCATCAATCCATTCGACCTGACGAAGGTTTGGCCGCATAAAGATTTTCCGTTGCAGGATGTAGGTATCCTGGAACTGAACCGTAATCCCGAAAACTACTTCGCCGAAGTGGAACAAGCTGCCTTCAACCCCCAGAATATTGTAGAAGGTATCGGCTTCTCTCCCGACAAGATGCTGCAAGGCCGGCTCTTCTCTTATGGCGATGCCCAACGCTATCGCTTGGGTGTAAACTCAGAACAAATTCCGGTGAACAAGCCCCGTTGTCCGTTCCATGCCTACCATCGTGACGGCGCCATGCGCGTAGATGGTAACTATGGTTCAGCCAAAAGTTATGAACCGAACAGTTATGGCGAATGGCAGGATTCTCCCGAGAAGAAAGAACCGCCTTTGAAGGTTCATGGCGACGTCTATAACTACAACGAGCGTGAATATGATGATGATTACTACAGCCAGCCGGGCGATTTATTCCGACTGATGCCTGCGGACGAGCAACAACTGTTGTTTGAAAACACTGCCCGCGCCATGGGTGATGCCGAACTCTTCATCAAGCAGCGCCACGTTCGCAACTGCTATAAAGCAGACCCGGCTTATGGCACAGGTGTAGCCAAAGCTTTGGGTATCGATTTGGATGCAGCTTTGAAAGAGACGCGATAGGTATGAATTGTCTTTTGATAAATGACAGGTTATAACTATCAATTCTAAATATGTTTTTTGTCATACTTTGCCTACATCCTACACCAATGTCCGCTTTCTATTGATTGTCAATTAGATATCGGAGATGTAAAAGGGTGTAGGCAGATGTATGAAATCTTCTGCCTACACCCCGAAACATGCCTTGAAGTGCATAGATTACTCTGTAACTTCTTTATTATCAGCTATTGTGAATGCTTTATGTGCATCTTGCCAGTTTATGTGCAAATATCCCTTTTTCTCAAGTAAATAGAGGATATTTAGCCCTTTCTTCTTCGAAAAGTCAGTAAACAGTGGTAATCTTTTTACGATATGCGTGTTTAAAGAGTGCAATTCTCCGTTACTAATCCCCCATTGCCCCTTTCCTTTTCCCCTTTTGCTTTAAAGAAAATGATGTTATGCCATAGGCAAAACCTTGTTTTTCAATTGCGAGACATACCGTTTTGTTACTGGCAAAAGGATAAAAACAATAAGGCAAAATATAGTTTTCAACCTAACGCTCTGTGATATAGCGCAGCTACCCCAAATGGTAACTTTGTTCACTCCACACGGTAACTCCATTTACATACCGCGGTAAAGACCGTTACATGCCGCGGTAAAGGTCGTTACAATAAGGGGTAAAAGCCATTACATACGGTGGTAAATGCTTTTACATTTTGTAGTAAACAGTCGGTAAATGCTATTTGTTGATTATCAGTGGATTAATAAAAAGCCCATTAGCAATCTTTAATTCATTTCTGTAGGGTTATGAATCAAATCCAACTACTCATTTGCGTGTCTTAGTATTCATCGCTCAGAGACACCACCTTCAACTGTTTTTCAAACGTCGCCAGCGGTAAGTCTGTATAAACTTCCACCTTAACTGAACTTCCGGGAAGTATATCGAAATAGTTGTCGCTGAAGGAGCTGTTTGCGTCTCCGGTAGCAATGAAGACGGCACGGGCGAAGTTATCACTACTAAGCGTTACTTCAAAACCTCCTTCAATGGGCTGTACACTGGTTGCAAGTTGGGCCTTGGGATAGTTCACCTCTTTTTGCTTCACCAGGAAGTAGTTGTTGGTATAGTTGCTATTCCCTTTATCCGTCAAGAGAACGGCATGGATGAAGACGTCTTCTTTGCGTACTCCTTTCAGGGCTTCATCCAGTGGGACGGAGAAAAGCGCCTTGCTGCTATTGGCATCCACTATCACATTCCGCTTGTAGCTGTTGAGAACTTCCCCCGTCAGCTTCATGACTTTTACCTCAAGCCTACCGTTGCAAGCCTTGTGGCGGTCGGAAACAATCTGAACTTTCAACTGCCCGTCTTCGTCGGCTATGGGAGATACAAGGATGTCCCGGTAGGCTTTGCGGGCGAAGTAATGCTGCGCTTTCCAGCGACCGTAATAGTCGCGGCTTGCCCAGGAAGCCACGGGCCAGCAATCGTTATGCTGCCAGAAGAGCGTTCCCATACAGTAAGGCATATCCCGGCGGTGCGCTTCGATGGCGGTTTTGATGGCGTCGCCTTGCAACACATGGTTCATATAAAGAAATGCTTCGAAGTTTCTGGGCTTGCGGTATTCGTTCAGCAGATAGGTTTCAATCAACTCGTTGGCATGCATACCTCCCCGCTGATGCGACATCATGACTTCCGAATAGATGTCCCAATCCTCTTGACGCGGTGCATAGCGTTTCACCGATTCAAATTCGGGGAAGGACTGGAAACCGTATTCGCTAAAGAAACGGCTTCTCTCCTTATTATACATTTCAATCGGCTTCTTGCCGTGCCATACTTCCCAGTAGTGGCGGTCGCCGTTGCGGTCGTCGCTGCCGCCATCATAGCGGGCGAAGGGGGAAGAAGGCCAATAGAAGCTTTCGGGAGCATACTCTTCTACCACCTGAGGGAGTGTGACGTTGTACTGGTCGTTGAACTGTTTCCAGATTTTCTGTTCGTATTCGGGGTTCTGCGCTTTATACCGCTTCTGCCAGCCCCAGTTGAACCAGGCATCGTTACATTCGTTGTTGCCGCACCAAAGGGCGATGCAGGCATGGTTGCGGAGCCGCTTCACGTTGTCGATGGCTTCTTGACGGATGTTTTCCAGAAGCTCCCCTTCGGCGGGATAGAGGCTGCACGCAAACATGAAGTCCTGCCAGACGAGGATGCCGTAGCGGTCGCAAAGTTGGTAGAAAAGGTCGCTTTCGTAGGTGCCGCCGCCCCAGATGCGGAGCATGTTCATGTTGGCGTTGGCGGCGTCGAGGATGGTCTTTTCGTATTGCCCTGGTGTGACGCGCGGCAGGAAGTTATCCTGCGGGATATAGTTGGCACCTTTGGCAAATACGGGGATGCCGTTCAGTTCTACGTAGAAGGTTTTTCCATCTTTGTCCGGGCGGTTGATGATTTTGAGTGAGCGCAGGCCCACTTCTTCTGTCCAGGCATCGGATGTCTGATTATTGACGGTGAGGTCTGTGCGGAAACTGTACAGATGTGGTTCGCCCAGTCCGTTGCTCCACCATAGTTTCGGGCTCTTGATGGAGAAGGGTAGGGAAATCTTGTTGATGCCTTTCTGCAGGGAAACGGTTTGCCCCGCCAGTACTCTGCCGGAAGCGGCTTCGGTGATGGTGACGTTTGCCTGGTCTATCTCCTTGTCTGCCAGTATCTCCACTTCTCCGATGAGGGATGCACGGCTTTTGCTGACTTCCGGCTGGCGGATGAAGACATCGTTGATTCGGGCATTATCCCAGGCTTCCACATATACAGGCCGCCAGATGCCGGAGGTGACGAGGCGGGGGCCCCAGTCCCATCCGTAGTGGTAACCAGCTTTGCGGGCGAATACGCTGACTTTCTTATTGAATACTCCGCCGTTCTCGGACTGGTCGTTGCCGGCTTCATACTGGTAAGGCAGGGCGTCCCACTTGGGAATATCCACTTTGATGGGGGAGTGGAAATAGATTTTCAGTACGTTCTCACCGGGTTTCAGGTCGGGCTTGATGCTGGTTTTCCATTCGCGGAACATGTTGTTGGCTTCCAGTATCTTCTTCTCGTTCAGGTATACGTCGGCATACGTATCCAGTCCTTTGAAGATGAGGTCGATGTTCTCCCTTCCCATCATTTCGGGGGTGAGTTGGAAGGTGGTCTGGTATATCCAGTCTTCTTTGTCAATCCATTGCATGCCTCGCTCGTTGAGGCGGAAGAAAGGGTCTTCGATGATTTTGTTGTCCATCAGGTCGGTGTGCACCACTCCGGGCACGGTGGCGGGATACCAGTTGCTTAGTCTGGCTTGCTTGAACTTCCATCCTTCATTCAGTTCTTTGCGCAGGGGGACGGCTATCAGGAGGGCGCTGCACAGGAGTGATGAGGTCAGCAAAGACGCTCGCTTCAGGTTTAAATTCGGCTTTTTCATTATGTATAAGATGTTTCTCAGCCCAAAGATAATAATAATGAGGTTGTGTCAAAAGTAAGAATCACTATCATTTCGCTCTGTCATCCTGAACGTAGTGAAGGATCTGCTCCCCTGAATGCACAGAGAAGAGATCCTTCGACAAGCTCAGGATGACAAAATGATACGCTTGTCAGAGTTTCGACACAACCTCAAATCAGTGTACCTTTACTTTATAATTATCTTAAAGATATGGAATGATCGTGATATAAATACCCGTAATAATAGCCGAAGTGATGACCCCGGAGATATTTGCCCCCAAGGCATCCCCCAGAATAAACGAGTCAGGATTATCCTTACTAACCAGCTTTTGAGCTACCTTTGCTGTAGTCGGCACACAACTGACAGCTGCAATGCCGATCACCGGATTATAATTTCCTTTCTTAATGAAGTACATGATGTATCCTCCCATAATGCCACCGATACCCGAAAGCAACAGTGCCACTATACCCAATACCAGCAATTTCAGAATTTTCGGATCGAGCAGCAAGTGCGCATCGCAAAGCACGCCCAGCAATACGCCCAACATAAATGTAGAGCCATAAAGCAGCGGGCCGCTGACGAAATCATAAATATGCTTCATGCCTGATTCACATACGGCAACTCCCAGGAAGAGAGAGAAGAACAACGGCGAAGCCACCGGGAACAAGAAGCACAATACTGCACACTGCACAGCCGAGAATGCCAGTTTCACCTTGGCATCGTAGTTTTTAGGTGCTTTCTTCGAAGTCATCTTGATGGCACGCAGGCGTTTTGGAACCAGTAACTTCACCAGATACGGGTAGCCGCCATACGTTAGTCCCAGATACAGATAAGCCACTACTGTGATAGGTACAAATAAATGTTTGGCCAGAGCCAGTGATGTGAACAGAACCATAGGACCATCTGCACCTCCTACCATAGCTACAGAAGCACTTTCTTGCAATGTCAGTCCAAGGGCAGAAGCTGCGGGGATAGTCAGGAAAGTACCCAATTCGGCACATAAAGCCAGGAAAAGGCTGACGAAAGGCTTTTGTAGCAGAAAGCCTACATCCAACAAAGTACCTATGCCCATAAATACAAAACAGGCTATCAATCCGTTACTGAAGGTGAGTGTATAGACAGGTTGCAAAAAATCTATCTGCATCGTGTTCATCAGGTCATCCGTATCCGAAAGCATCGGATCGAGAAAGAGGTTGCCTAATGTGCCGTCCGGCATGAAAAGTGTTCCACAATTGATGGCAACCATCCCCAGCCCCATCGGAATCATTACCATAGGCTCAAGCACTCCTTTCCAGCCCAGATATATGAGTAACAAACCTAAAAGGATTAAAAACACACGGGCCGATGCAAGCAGGTAGCCACTTTCCATCATTGTTCCAAAACCTTGGAATAGGGTCGCGAAATCTATATTTTCCATACTATTTCTTATTCTTATGATATAACATCTCTTCTTGTTGCTTCAGATACATCATGTGCGTATCTTCGGGATAGTAGTAATCCATCAGGTCAGCGTTGGAAACTCCGGCGCTTACTCCATGGTAATATCCACGATAATCGGAAAGCTCACGGTTGACTCCGCGGCTGAATTCTTCGCGTTTATCGTTATAGAGTTCATTTTCTTCTATAGGGATATCCCGTATTATGAGCTCCACCTTCTGGCGCAACTTGCGCAGGCGTCGCAGGCGAAGCAGTTCTTTCTGGTGTGAACTGTAAAAGTCGAATGAGTTGGCAGCAACGGCAATCATTTTGATAATGAAAGCCACGAAGAAGCCGATCACGAATGTAAGCCCCATCATTTCAAGGGTAGCTATTAATAAATCGAGCATAGTAATTACATTAAATTTAGATGTGAATAAACAATAGGTTGACCAAAGACATGCCAATGGCATACCTCCGGTAAAGGGGGGAGTAACAAGTAGAGTGGTGGTTTAAATCAGAATATGCTTCAACTCGTAGACGTAATATCCGTAAGAATAACGGATAGCGCTGGGAGTGAAAGAGAGGCTGGCATTTTGTTCCACCGGTAAATGAGTGGAGAATATACGTTGCATCTGTCCTACAGACGGATGGATCTTAAGTTTCAGTAATTTCGATGGAGCGTTAGCTTGATTATAAGAGTTCTCCTGAAAGAGGATGCCGTTGATTTTACGTTCATTGTTTTCATCATTAAAGAACGGGCGGTGAGCAATGGTTGAGTAACAATCTGCTGACATTGAAATGAAACATCCTGTTTGTGTAGGGGTGACGGAAGTATCTGTCGAGGCTTCGGTAATCATCCGAAGTGCCGGCTGTTCCTCTTGCAGAATGACAGACATTCCTAATGAGAGGCACATAAACAGAAATATATAGTGTAGATGTTTCATCATAGCGTCCGTAAACATAACAAATATCTTTGTGTAATGTTGCTTTCCTCCTCAAGAAAATTTTGTTAAATAGAGAACGGTTTCTTTGTGTATGTTCTGCAAATGTGTATATTTGGAATAATATATCTAAATATATTGTAAACCACAATAATTCAAATTCCTATGAGCAGTAATATATTTCTGATTATCGCCGTGGTCACAACTGGTATTTTTGTGATACAGTTCATTCTTTCCATTTTTTTCGGAGACATTGATGCGGATACAGATGTGGATGCCGACATCAGCAGTGTGGTGTCTTTTAAGGGATTGACGCACTTCGGTATCGGTTTTGGATGGTACATGTATCTGATTGGAAATACTGACATTCAGAGTTATGCCATTGCCATTTTGATTGGTCTGTTTTTCGTTTTCGCTGTGTGGTTTCTTTATAAAAAAGCCTATCAGTTACAGCAGGTAAATAAGACAGAAAGGACGGAACAGCTTGTAGGGCGTGAATGTACCATCTACTTTAAACAGGGAGGCAGCCGGTTTACCGTACAAGTAAGTCGCGACGGAGCCATGCGAGAGGTTGATGTGGTATCTGAAATGGACATAATGTATCAGACCGGTGATAAAACCATCATCACGGGCTACGAGGACGGAACATTGTATATTCGGTAAAACAAAACTCAAAAACATAGATTTATGACACAAGAAATGATGATTATGGCCGCCATACTCGTGGCGGTTATCTTACTTACCTTCATTGGTATACTTTCCCGCTACCGGAAATGTAAAAGTGACGAAGTACTGGTAGTATATGGTAAAACGGGCGGTGATAAGAAGTCTGCCAAGTTGTATCATGGTGGTGCTGCATTTGTGTGGCCGATAATCCAGGGATATGAATTCCTGTCCATGAAACCGATGCAGATAGACTGTAAACTGACTGGTGCACTGTCTGCCCAGAATATCCGTGTGGATGTACCGACCACGATAACAGTTGCCATCAGTACTGATGCGGAAGTAATGCAAAATGCTGCTGAACGTATGTTGGGGTTGACAATAGATGATAAACAGAACCTAATAACGGATGTTGTGTACGGTCAGATGCGTTTGGTCATTGCCGATATGACGATTGAAGAGCTGAACTCCGATCGCGATAAATTCCTTTCTAAAGTAAAGGATAACATCGATACGGAACTTCGTAAATTTGGTTTGTATCTGATGAACATCAACATCAGCGATATCCGTGATGCTGCCAATTATATTGTCAACCTAGGTAAGGAAGCTGAAAGTAAGGCGTTGAATGAGGCTCAGGCAAACATTGAGGAACAGGAGAAACTGGGTGCCATCAAGATTGCCAATCAAATAAAGGAACGTGAGACGAAAGTTGCCGAAACGCGTAAAGACCAGGATATTGCCATTGCCGAAACTAAGAAATTGCAGGAAATCTCTGTGGCTAATGCTGATAAGGATCGAATCTCGCAGGTAGCTATTGCCAACGCTGAAAAAGAGTCGCAGGTGGCAAAGGCTGAAGCTGAAAAGAATATCAGGATTGAGCAGGCTAATACGGAAAAGGAAAGCCGTATTGCTGAACTGAATTCTGACATGGAGATTAAGCAGGCGGAAGCGGGAAAGAAAGCTGCCATCGGACGAAATGAGGCGCAGAAAGCCGTGGCACAATCTGATGCGGAGCTGGCTGTAACGCGTGCCAATGCCGACAAACAGGCCGGTGAAGCTGAAGCACGTTCGGAAGCTGCCGTACAAGCTGCCCGCGAAATAGCTCAAAAAGAAGTGGAAGAGGCTAAAGCCCGTAAAGTGGAATCTTCTTTGAAGGCTGAAAAGATTGTACCTGCTGAAGTTGCAAAGCAAGAAGCCATTCTTCAGGCTGATGCTGTTGCCGAAAAGATTACCCGTGAGGCGGAAGCTCGTGCAAAAGCGACTCTGGCACAGGCCGAGGCTGAAGCAAGAGCCATCCAGATGAAGTTGGAAGCTGAGGCTGAAGGTAAGAAGAAATCATTGCTTGCTGAAGCTGAAGGTTTTGAGGCTATGGTACGTGCGGCAGAATCTAATCCGGCTATCGCCATCCAGTATAAGATGGTAGATCAATGGAAAGAAATTGCCGGAGAACAGGTGAAAGCATTCGAACACATGAATTTAGGAAACATTACTGTATTCGATGGTGGAAACGGAGGTACAAGCAACTTCCTGAGTTCGCTGGTGAAGACCGTTGCTCCGAGCCTCGGTGTACTGGACAAACTGCCTATTGGCGAGACCGTAAAGGGAATCATCCACCCGGAAGGAAAGGAAGATAAGCAGGAAACCCAAAAAGAGGAACCAAAGAAAGACGATAAGAAGAAATAATCAGATAACCTTATCTGCTATCAAAAAAAGAAGCGAAGAATCCACAAAGGGGCGGATTCTTCGCTTTTGTTTTATAGAATAGTTTAGGTCTTTATATTCCCAGTCGTTCCTTCAATAGCCGATAGCCCGTCAGGCTAACCCGTAATTTAGTTCCGTTTTTCAATAACACCTGGTAGGTTTCTTTTCCGAATAGTTCTACCCGCGATATCTGTGTCACGTTTACAATGGTGGAACGATGGATACGTACAAAGTTATCACTTGGCAGATGTCTTTCAAAATACTTCATGGTTTGCTCTTTGATGTACTCTCCTGTGGGGGTGATCAAAGTCGTATAATCTCCACACGCCTGGATATATAGAAGTTCATCTACTTTGATGATATGTATTCGTGACCCGTCTTTTACAGTAATGCGATTAATGGTTTCCTCTTGCTCTTCCGGTTTTTCTTCTTTTACGGCTTGCGGTACAATGAATTCATCTTCTTGTGCTTCCGGATTTTTCACTACTATCAGGTGATACCACAATATAATGGCTATCCATGTCGGTATGCCGAACAGAAGCCTGAAAGGTATGGTAGAGGCAAAAGAGATATAAGGTATTCCTGCAATTCTTACCATAATGTCGCAGACCATGAAGCTGCCCGCAATCCAGAGCAATATTCCTGATACAAGCGTAATGACATTTGTCTGGAGAATGGATACTTGGCCTACTACAAACCAAGCTAGGTATGCCAGTGCCGCAAGCCATCCGATTGTTGTGATTCCGTCGATGATGGCAGGTAGCCAGTCTGTTCCGGTATATCCCCACAACAGAGTTGCCTGGATGATTGCCAGAACCAATGCCAGCACAAGCATCGGAAACCAACGATAAGGATAATCTATAATTGGATGTGCTCTCATAGGATTAGTCTTTAATCTCTAATCCACCGAAGGAAATATTTCCACGGATTATGAGTGTACTTTCTTTATTAATATTCGCTCCCTGCCAACGCTTATCCTCGCATCCGCCGGCAAAAGCATTACATTGAGGTACGACATTCCAGTCTGAAGGAATGTACAACTCTATTCCACTACAAGTACAGTCGATATCAATATATGTTTCTCCTGGTGCAAGATGCGTGTGGCGCAGATCGATGACAGTCCCTCCGAATGAAGCCCGGATACTGGCTCCTTTAAACAATTCATCCAATACGACATGGCGTACAGAACCAAAAGCATTGTCGGAACGCAGATAACCGTTTTCCGAATCGCATTGCTGCTCCTTGTTTTCCATATTCATGTGTATATGTCCACCTCCTCTTTTAGTCCAGTCCTGATAACGGCCGCTCATATGACTTTTCATCCAGCGTTCCCTACGGCGGGATTTTACAAAGAACAGGATACCTGCCACAATCAGTGCAACAGGCCAGACAAAGGTCTGTGAGTTCTCCGGTAACCACGATAATCCTCCAACTAAGAAATAGACGCCTATCAGGGTGAGGATAGAACCACTCAGATAATGGCGGCGCGTCATCGTGTAGATACCTAATACAATGAGAAGACTATGCCAGGATACCACTATGCTAAATAAGTCATACGTAATCCAACCTACGTTACGGGCAAACAGTAATATTCCGGAGATGATGAAGAGCGAAGCTATCAGTGCTTTGCCCGATAAGCCTGCATGAGACGGGAAGTTTTGTTTCTTTTCCATTATTTCTATTGTTATTGATTCATATTCCATTGTTATGGGTTGATGGCTCAAAGGTAAGCGAATTATTCATCCCTGTATAACCCTTCCGGGTGATTTCCGGTAGAAAAGCCGATGAGTTCCGGGTATGAATCGGTGAATTCGGAGGGCTTTCGTACGATAACGACACAGATTAGTCCAATTTTTATATAGGTTGTACATAGATTCCGCTATTTTTGTTTCTATAAAAAAAGGAACCTTATAACTGAAGTATACGATGATGAAAAAGACTCCCTTATCAATAATAGTGTTGCGGATGTTGTTACTGCTCTCATTTTTGATTCCCGGATTGTTGTTCGCACAGGATATCCATTTTCAAACATTCGGAGTAGAAAATGGCATCTCGCAACCAACAGTTACATCTATTTATCAGGATGAATTCGGGATAATCTGGATAGGTACTAAAGATGGTTTGAATCGTTATAACGGTACTGATTTTTATATATTCCGTCCGGTTGAGAATGATAAACATAGTCTTTATAATAATAATATAGGTACGATTTGTGGTGATAAGGACGGGCATATTTATATTCGTTGCAAGTATGCCGTAGTTGAATATGATATTAAGAAGAATATTTTTCATACAATTCGCGATAATAACATTCAAGCCATTAGTTACGGTAACTCTCGGTTGTGGGCTTGTACTAGGGACTCTTTATTCACCTATAACCGTGCGGAAGATAAGTTGGAATATTATTATCACCTAGAGGATGTACGCCTATCTTGTGTGACCGAAGACCATGAAGGAAACCTATATGTAGGAACCATGAATAATGGCTTGTACATGCTGGACAGTAATAAGAAATGGCTTAATTATCTCCCAACAAAGGATATAACCTGTATTTATGAAGACTCCAAAAAGAATATTTGGGTAGGTACCAAAGATGACGGGCTTTTCCGACTGGACAGGAACGGTGGAAAAACAAACTATGTGCATGCACCTTATAAGAATGGACTTTCCAGCAATTACGTCCGTTGTGTGGTCGAAGATAACTTGGGTAACTATTGGGTGGGAACTTTTAAAGGTTTGGATAAATTGGATGTCACCACCAATACTTTCACCAATTACAGTGAAGATAATAAACCTTATAGCTTGAGTAATTCTTCCATCATCTGTATGATGAAGGATCAGCAAGGAACTTTCTGGATTGGCACTTATTACGGTGGGGTTAATCTGTTTAATCCGGACTATGAGATTTATACCTATTATTATTCCGATGAATCTCAGCAAGGAAAGCTGACCTCTCCTTTTGCCGGACGAATGAAAGAAGACTCTAAAGGAAATATCTGGATTGCAACGGAAGGTGGTGGAGTGAACTATCTCGATCGAAAAACAAGAAGCTTCGCAGAGTTTAAGCATGATATAAATAAGAATTCCCTTGCATCCAATACGGTACAATCTCTGCATTTGGATGAGGAAAACCAGACTCTGTGGGTAGGTACATTACGAGGAGGATTGGATAAATTGGACTTGAAAACGCATCAGTTTACCAATTACAGGCATATTCCGGGGAAAGAGAATTCGTTGATCAATGATGTAGTACGCAAAGTTATTCCGTATAAAGGAAATCTTTTGCTGGCAACCCATAACGGAATAGGTTTGTTTGATCCTCAAACAGGAGAGTGCACAAAGCTACTGAAAGATAGTAGACTCAATAATAGACAGATCATTGATATGCTTCTTGACAGGAACAATAATTTATGGTTCTCTTATTCATTGGGACTGGTTAAATATAATCTTGAAACCCGGAAACGAGATGAGTATTTCGTTCCTAATAGTTCAAACCGGGTTATAGGCAGTAATTTGATAAATGTACTTTTTGAAGATAAGAAAGGTAATATCTGGGCAGGTTCTTCGGGAGATGGTATATTCCTATATGAGCCGGATAACAATTCATTCAAACCGTTTAACTCACACAATTCGGACCTGATCAATGATTATATCCTTGATATAAAAGAGTCTTTGTCCGGCTATCTCCTGATAGCCAGTAATCAGGGCTTTTCACGTTTTGATATGGAGAACCAGCGCTTTTATAACTATAATAAACAGAATGGTTTTCCGATGACGGCATTGAACCCTTACGGATTGTTTGTGGCCAGCGATAATGAGATATTCCTTTCCGGTCCCAAGATGATGATATCTTTCTTTGAAAAAGAATTGAATTCTTATGTAAAGCCCTATCAGCTTAACTTTACCTCATTGGAAGTGAATAACCAGGTTATATTGCCGAATGATGATTCCAATATTCTCTCTGAGTCTATTTTGTATCAGCCACAAATTACGCTGAATCATAACCATTCCATCATCACTATAAATTTCTCGTTGTCCAATTATGTATCGGTACTGAGAAACCGGATTTACTATAAATTGGAGGGATTTGATAAAGACTGGATGAGTGCAGGTTATCGTAAAGGCATTACTTACACCAACCTGAATCCGGGTAGGTATAAGCTAAAGATAAAGAGCTCTGAGGAATATTCCGGTAAAGAAAGTATTTTTAAGGAAATCGATATTGTGGTGAAGCCACCTTTTTACAAATCTGTCTGGGCATATTGTATTTATGTTATTATTGTGATTGTATCTGTCTATATAGTGGTTAGTTTCTATTCTTCCAAATTAAAGTTGCGGGCTTCACTTGAATACGAGAAGAAAGAGAAGAAACAGATAGAAGAACTGAACCAGTCCAAACTTCGCTTTTTTACCAATATTTCACATGAATTTCGTACTCCGCTCACATTGATTGTGAGTCAGTTGGAGATGTTGATGGAAAGGAATGATATTCAGCCGTTAGTGTACAATAAACTGGTAAATATTCATCGGAATACCTTACGTATGAAGCGCCTGATAACCGAGCTTCTTGATTTCAGGAAACAAGAACAGGGTTTCGAAAAGTTCAAATACAGCAAGCAGGATATTTATGCGTTCCTGGATGAAATCTATCTGTCTTTCAAAGAGTATGCACGGGGTAAACAGATTAATCTTGAATTTCTTAATAAGGATAGGAATCTGGAAGTCTGGTTTGATGTAGTACAGCTTGAAAAGGTGATTTATAACTTGCTGTCCAATGCTTTCAAATATACATCTCTGGGTGGTACAGTCTCCTTATCAGTACAGGAATATGAAAATAGTGTGGTTATTCTTATTTCAGATACGGGTATCGGTATTGCCGAAAAGAGTCTGGATAAGATATTCGATCGTTTTTATCAGGTCGACAGCACGGACAACCAGAAAGGTACGGGCATAGGATTGGCACTTGCTAAAAGTATAATTGAAGCCCATAAAGGCAAAATCAGTGTGCGGAGCATGGAGGGAAAGGGAACCACTTTTGTGGTTGAATTGCCTTTGGGAGATAGTCACATTGCCGATTCACAAAAAGTGGCAACTCCCGATATCGATTCATCATGCATTTCAGAGTTGACCATGTATGGTGACAAGGCACTGACTGATGTGATGGATGATGAGAATCCTGCTAATGAATCGGAAGATACAAAGAGTAAAATCCTGATTGTTGAAGACAATGAAGAACTCAGAGGTTTACTGGTTCGTCTGTTCTCCAAAGTATATTCCGTTTGCGAAGCGCAGGATGGTGAAGAAGGACTGGATAAAACAAAAGAAATACAGCCCGATATTGTACTGAGCGATATCATGATGCCCAAGATGTCCGGTATAGAAATGTGCAGGAAGATAAAGAGTAATTTTGAAACATCCCATATCCCAGTGATATTACTGACGGCCCAGACAGCCGAAGAATATACAATGCAAGGGTTAAAAATGGGTGCAGATGACTATGTGACTAAACCTTTTAATGTGAAACATTTGTTTATGCGTTGTAACAATCTGGTAAACAGCAGAAAGCTGTTACAGAAAAAATATGCAAAACAAATGGATAACAATGTGGATATACTGGCAACGAATAGCGCAGACCATCAGTTCATGGAACAATGTGTAGCGTGTATTGAACAAAATCTGGATAATCCGGATTTTGACGTGAATATGTTTGCTCAGGCCATGAATACCGGCCGTACCAAACTCTTCCTGAAGATTAAGGGTATCACAGGGCAGACACCCAATGACTTCATTCTGAATATCAGATTGAAGAAGGCGCAGATGCTACTGAAACAGATGGATACGAAGACTGTTTCGGAGATAGCATATGAAGTTGGCTTCAACTCCCCAAGCTATTTCATAAAACGTTTCAGGGAGTTGTTCGGGGTGACTCCCGCCCAATATCAGAAAGGAGAAGAATAAGTTTACTATTATAATTGATACTATGAAAACAAGATTATTGTGTGCTTTATGTGCATTCTTTCCGTTGTCTCTGTTGGCGGCAAAGGTTCATAAGATAACTCCTATCACTACCGATAAGGATATCAGGATTGAAGTAATGTTGTCTGCTGAGGCGAACGAAAGTTTGTCCCTTGATGCTGTAATTACGCATGCCCGGAATAAGGCGATATTGTGCAGCCATTCCGGAGAATTTTATTTTAAGAATAAAGTGGATACAACGGTGGTCTGGAAAATAGACCAATTGACTCCTGAACTATGGAGTCCTGTTAATCCTGCACTTTATGACTTGGAAGTAAAGGCAGGTACTGAAACTTTGCATAAGCGGATTGGGTTCAGAAAGTTTGAAATGCGGGATGGTGTATTTTATTTGAATGATAAACCTATCTATCTGCGGGGTAATGCCATTAATCCGCCTGAGCGGGGAATACCCGAACAGCTGGAAAGAAGCAAAGACTTTGCACGTGATTATGTTCGCTTTATGAAGAGCCTGAACATAAATATCATCCGTATTCCCGATGATCAGAATTGGATGGATGTGTGCGATGAAGAAGGTATGATGATATTTGCCGGTCGGTATGGTCGCCCCAAACATGCAACCAAGACTGCACCACCGACAGACTTTGACCTGTCACTCAGAACCTATAAGGAGATTGATCTGGGACCGTTCACTCCTCATCCTTCCGTAGTCATCTATATTTTATCCAATGAAATGCCTTATGAAGGTAAAACGGGCGATCTGTATCGGGAGTTCCTGACAAAGATGTGTCGTGAACTCAAGAAATGGGATGATACCAGATTGTATATAGGCAATACCGGTTATGGACTGGGACATTCGGGCGATATCTATGATGTACATAGGTATTGGGGATGGTATTATAATACTTTCCTTACTTATCTCAATATGCGTGATAAGGCGATGTGGCAAAATCCGGGAAGAGTACAACCGATTACTTTTACCGAATGTGTAGGAAACTATACAGGAATAGACGGGCGTTTCAACCTCTGTTCCAGAACCAAACAACCGGGTTCGCAGAAGTGTTGGACAGGACATCTGCCCGATGATGAACAAGCTGGAGCAGCTATGACCTATCAGGCTTTTGTACTGAAGAATGCAACGGAATTGTTCCGTCGGTTGAGAAGTCAAAATAGTTGCTTGGCAGGTACCATGCCCTTTACAATTATATTTCATAACTGGGATGGGGTAAAGTCCTTTGCTGAGATGAAACCGAAACCTGTAGCCTGGCAATATCAGATCAGCTATCAGCCTGTATTACTGAGTTGGGAGAATTGGCAGTCGCAGATTTATGCAGGGAGTAAGCTTGCGGTGGTAGCCCATGTTGTCAATGACGATGATTATGGCAATGATTTGGATGAAGTTCATTTGCAGTGGTGGATTGAAAAGGAAGGTGAGAAAGTATTGGCGGGAGAGATCGATCTTCCATCTGTTCCTTATTATGGCACTTGTAAGAGGCCTTTGTCGATAGATATTCCTCAGAATCTGCCTTCGGGAGACTATATGCTGAAAGGTGAGATTTGGTCGAAAGGCAGTAAGGTGTCCTATAATGAGAGTGAACTGTTCATAGCCGGAAAAGACTGGCGGGGTACAGAGGTGATGAAGAAAACCATTTATGTGTACGATTCTTCGGCAGGAGAGCAAACCTTGAACTGTTTGCAAAAACTCGGTTACCCTGTAAAAGCGGTTCGTATGGTTAAGGAATTACCCCGGAACTCTACCTTAATTCTGGCTAAGAATTCATGGGATGATTCACTGGATAATCAGTCAGGGCAGTTGAAAGAATATGTAAGTAAGGGTGGACGCATTATTTGCCTGCAACAAGATGCTACAACATTCAATCAATCGTGGTTGCCAACTTCCGTGGAGTTTCTGAAAGACAGCAATAATGATCCGGTTTATCTTTCACCGTCTCTGGCCTATGCGGATGGTATGAATATCAATCTCGAACGTCCGTATCATCCGGTTTTTAGCGGATTAACCCCTAAGCAGTTCCGCCTTTGGTCCGACTATACCTCCTATAATGAATCGAAGAAAGGCTTTCCTGCCATTTATCCGGTGGACAAAGGATATGATCTTCGTGAATCCGGGATGGAGAATGTAGCCGTCCTTGCCAACTATAGCCGTGCTTTGGCTGCGACAGCCTTGTCGGAGATGTTTATGGGTGAAGGCTCCATACTGTTGTCTGGTTTCGATTTGATTAATCATTGCGGAGTAGACCCCGTAGCTGATAAACTTCTTTTTAATATGCTTCGTTATATGTCTGTCGACAAGCAGCATGAACCGTATGTGGAAGTAACTGACTCAATTATCTGGGGAGACTATGCTTCCGAACGGGGAATCGTGAACGCACCTTGTAATGGCCTGATGGTAAACACTGTTCCTATCATTCCAAAAGGACAGGAGCATGACCCCAGATATGAAGTGAAGATTGATGAATATGGTTACCAGTACGCCGGTGCTTATGGTGGGTGGAATTCAAAACCGGGTGTGCAATATGTACCTTATGGAAGAAGACCTATGGCTCCATTCACTTTTTCAAAAGGAGGAAGCCCGTTGATCAGTAAATCATCTACCAGCGGTGAAGGATATTTCTACATGACATTGTCCGGGAAGAAGAAAACCATGATTACCATATTGGAGAATCCTGTGGACGAGCCTCTTTACATCAGCATCACCGTCAATGACAAAACAACAGGGAACTATGTGCTTCAACCCAAGCAACAGTTAAGTGTCGAAACAGATATCTCGCATATAAAGAATACAATGAAAGTTTCCCTGAAAGGAGACCGTCGGGTGATATTACTGAAAACAATATTAAGTACAGAGCGTCCGGATCATGCAGAATAAGGTTTCTGATAGTTGCCAATAAGGAGGCAAGACCTTGCCACCGTATTGGCAACATATTGCCACCCTGTTGGCAAAACTTTGCCAATCCGATGGCAAAATGCCAGTATTAAACACGACTGTACAAAGTTGCTTCATAAAAGAACGATTGTTATATGTCTTCACTCGGTAAACGGACATCTTTGCAGAGTCATTTTTAAACCGAATTGAACTATGAAACGCATTTTATTTTCTTTATTTTTATTTCTGGCCAGCATCGTTGTTTTTGCTGACGGTGGGTTTACGGTTGCCGATGTTTTTACGGATCATATGGTGTTGCAACGTAATGCAAACGTGAAGATCTGGGGAGAAGCGGCAGACAGTTCGCAGGTTGAAGTGTTGTTTGAAGGCCACAGCTGGAAGAGTAAGGTTGTTGATGGGAAATGGATGGTCACACTAAGGACCGGAGAAGCCGGAGGACCTTATAAATTAGAAGTTATAAATGGTAATAATAAGGTTAGTTTTAGAGATGTTTTCGTAGGTGACGTATGGCTGGCGGGTGGTCAGTCAAATATGGAGTTTGCTTTGCGCAGGGTGAAGGATGCGAAGGCGGAAATCGATTTGGCTGATTATCCTCAGATACGTTATTATAAAGTACCGAGAAAATATTATCCGGGACACGAAGTACCTGAAACATCCTGGAAGACTTGTACTCCTGAGACAGCACCAGAGTTTGCAGCTGTTGCTTACTACTTTGCGAAGAATCTGCATAAAGATTTGAATATTCCTATCGGTATCATTCAGCTACCCGTAGGAGGAACGACGGTTGAGGCGTGGACGAGCCGGAAGTTGCTGTTGTCCGATAAAGACTTCCACCCTATCATAGAGCGTTATGATAGTATTGCTGATGCTTATCAGTCTGGAGAGTACGAGAAGATATATGACCGTTATATTAAGTCTTTGGCAGAGTATAACAAATTATCAGCAGAAAAGAAACAATACATTGGTAAACCTACGGAGCCTATGGGAAAATGGAACTTTCGTCGTCCGGTTGGTTTATCCGAAACGATGTTGAACGTTGTCAGTCCATATACTCTGAAAGGATTTATTTTCTATCAGGGAGAGTCGAATACAGCACGTGGGGCACAATATCGTAAACTGTTCCCCGCTATGATAAAGGAGTGGAGGGCATCGTGGGGACAGGGAGATATTCCTTTCTTGTTTGTACAGTTACCTCGATTTGAAACAAAGACCCGTTACTGGAATGAGTTGCGTGAGGCGCAATACCTCACCTCACTGCATGTGAAGAATACAGGTATGGCCGTTGCTTTTGACCAGGGAAATCCCAAAGATATTCATCCGATTGTGAAAGACACAGTTGGCTGGCGCCTTGCACAGATAGCTTTGAGTAAAGTTTATGGTAAGAAAATCGTTTATCAGGGGCCTGAATTTAGAAAGAAGACGAAAACAGGAGACGGCAGTTTACTTCTGGAATTTGCGAATGCGGGTACGGGGATTATTGCCAAAGACGGTTCTTCCTCGCTTTCCGGATTTATGGTTGCCGGTAAAGACGGTCAGTTTTATCCGGCTGAAGCAGTGATTGTCGATAACAATCGGGTACGTGTAAAGAGCAATCAGGTAAATGATCCTGTAGATGTCCGTTATCTCTGGGTGAATAGTGGATACATGAATTTCTTTAATAAAGAAGGCTTTCCCGCCCTTCCCTTCCGCACGGACAAATACAGGTTGGAAACGGAAGGCGTATGTGTCAATCCTGAACCGATGATACCCCAGCTTGATCTGTTCCTTTTCATTGGCCAGTCCAACATGGCAGGACGGGGATATATTACTGATAACTATAAAGGCAGTATAAAGGATGTATACTTGCTGACTCTGAACGGTGATATGGAACCTGCAAGGAATCCTTTAAATAAGTACTCTACTATCCGCAAGCAAATAGATCTGCAAGGAGTAGGCCCGGCCTATTCTTTTGCAAAGGCCATTGCAGACAAAACGAAGCATAAACTTGGGTTAGTGGTTAATGCACGTGGGGGGAGTTCTATAAATTCGTGGTTGAAAGGAGCTAAGGATGATTATTATGGAGAAGCTTTGTCACGTATACGCCAGGCCATGAAGTACGGAACGTTGAAAGCGATTATCTGGCATCAGGGTGAAGCCGATAGTCGGAATCCGGAAGCGTATATGGCGAAGTTACAAAAGCTGGTTGCCGATTTGCGGGAAGATCTGGGAGATACAAAGCTCCCCGTCATTGTAGGAGAGATTGCCGAATGGCGGGTGAATGGGACTTCGGATGCATTTAATAAGATGTTGCGTACGGTTCCCCGACATATTCCCTATTCCTATTGTGTGTCATCCCGGGAATTGGTGCCCCTGATCAATGAAAATGACCCTCATTTTAGTGCTGACAGTCAGATAATCCTTGGTAGAAGATATGCTGAAGCGGCTTATAAAGCCTGTTACTTTAAAGAATAGAAATACCCATTAAAAGATAATTTATGAGCTTGAAGAAACAACTATTTTTAGTCTGTGGTGCTATTGTTATGCCCTTTTTAGGGCTACATGCAGATAATGTCAATGTAGCATTACACAAACCGGTCACTGCCTCATCGCAGCAGAAAGAGTTTCCGGCATCCAATGTGACGGATGGGAGCATTTCGCGTAAATCTGCTTGGATGAGTGGTAGAAGTGCGCGTCCACCCCATACACTGGATATTAATCTCGAGAGATATTATAATATAAACCGGGTTGTTATCTATACGGGAATTCCGGATGCCGAACAAACAGAGCAGGAGAAAGGAAAAGCACCGGGATTCTGGTCGGTGAAGAATTTTAAGATTCAATACTGGGATGATGCCAACTGGACGGACCTGCCGGATACGGAATGCACGGAGAACAGGTTGGATAAGCTTGAGTTCACCTTTCATCCGGAGTTGCTCACTTTTCAGATTCGTCTGGTATCTACCGATGGTGAACCGATCCGGATTAATGAGTTTGAAGTATACGGTAAGGAAAAGGCGGGTATGCCGATTCCTGTTACTACAGGTGAAGCTCCAAGAGCTTTCCAGGAACCTTTGGAAAAGGAAATGCAGGTGACGGTGGCTAAAGAAATTATTGGTAAGTCCATGAAATATGTGGCTTACAATCAAGGATATTATTTACCCGGAAGTAATGTTTCCGGTTGGCTTGAATACTCTAATGTGAACAGTGTGCGCGTATGGACTTCTCTGAACGATTATATTCCCCAGTCCGTTGTGCTCAATGATAAAGAACTCTCTACATTGGAGGCTTTTGATTCCTGCAAGAATGAGTTGCGAAACAATCCGGAGCATAATCGTTTCATTCAATGGGAACCTATCCTGGCGAAGTGTGGGGAAGCACATTTTTCTACCAATTCCATGGTATTCGAATACACGTTGAAAGAATTGAAGCGTCTGAATATCGATGCTATTCTTCAGATAAATTCCACCGATTTTGATGGAACGTGGAGTAATAAATGGAAACAGTGGCAGCGTTTCTATGCATTGGCTTTTTATGCGGCTAAGACGGGGGATGTAACCATGTACGCCATGCACAACGAACCGAATCATCGCCATGCCGGACCAATGAAGATCACCCAGTATGTAGATGCCATGAAAATAGTTTCGGATGCTGTTTATTGTGCCGTGCAGGATGTGAACAGGCTGTATGGGAAGAATCTGAAATCACGTTTTGTGAGTCCGGTTACAGCGGGTTCCAATACAAACTGGTGGGCCGAAGTCGTGAAGAATCTGCGTATCGACTATCGCGGCTTGCCTTCGGACAGGGACTTGATGGATATATTTTCTACCCACTCTTATAATCTTCCGGCAGCAGGTTATGCGTCCAAGGTTTCTGATATAAGAAAGATTATAGTGGAAAATCATCCTTTGAAACAACCGCTTCCGATCGTTTATACGGAAACAGGGCGTTGGATGAATGCATATCTGATCGATAAGGAAGAGACGATGGATTCTCCTTCCTTGTTCACAGAGTGGGCCGGTGAATATACAAACAATACGCTCAATCAAGGGTATGGAATGTGGGCTTTTAAGTTTGCCAATACTACCAGCGGAACATATCCGCGTGGCATTAAGTCAGGACATCACTTTATCTGGCAAGGCAAACGGATTGTGGAGGATGCCTATACCAATGTGGCATTGGGTAAGAAAGTAATGGATCTGACTTCATCTCGCCCAGTAGCGGTGAAAGTAGTAACCGATGGTAATAAGGCAGATGCTTCCATGTGGGTGTCTCAAGATACAGATGCAGAGAAATGCCTGGAAATCAATCTGGGAAAAAGTACTTCATTGGGTGGGGCTGTAGTCTATACGGGTTCGGCATATGGAGTTTATACGGCTCCCGACCGGGTGAAGAAATTCCGTTTGCAGTATTGGGACGGTACCGGATGGGCGGATATAAAAGAAACCGTTGAGAAAGATGCACGTTATGCTCAATCCTTTTTTCTGTTCGATGCTCCTGTAACTACTTCCAAAGTCCGCTTTGTTGCAACGGATAAGGGGAGTATCAAAGTAAGGGAAATCAAACTGTTTGATGCGGAGTCCGTCAAAGAGATTCCTTCCTCTTTTGATATAAGTGGCATTCAGCGTACGGGTGAAGTTGTTCGCCTATTTGCAAAAGGATTTAAGGAAGAACGCCCGTTGCTGAATACTGTGAAGTCGGTTGCTGATAATGATGTGGATGCAATAACTTCTTTTAATCCGGAAGAAATGAGATATTATGTATGGCTGGTACAACGGAAACTCTCTTCAAACCATCTCACATTGGACCTGAAGTCGCTGAACCTTCCGGCAGGAACCAAGGTGATTACCGAGGAAGTAAGTGCAAATGCTTATGGTGAAGTGGTCTGGATAAAAGAAACCTCAGAAGAAGGACAGCTTTCGTTTGAACTTCCTGCCCAGAGTGTAATGCTCCTTACCATTCCTATCTGTTCCAATGCTACAAAGACACTGGTGGCAACGGCGGATGCAACCGTTAAGGCCGGGGCAAATAGTGAGAAAAACTTTGGTAAAGCCAAAGTGATGAATATAGAAATGAATGCTTCCCGAGCCAATGGCAATCAGGTTAGCTATCTCAAGTTCGACTTGTCGGGTATGAATAAAGAGGAAATGAATGCCGCTATACTCCGGTTGTATGGCAGTTCGTCAACCAAATCTCCCTATCGCTTCCATGTCTACGCGCTGGATAATAGTAATTGGGACGAAAGTACCCTGAACTGGAAGAATGCCCCTAATCTGGAAAAAGCCCAGGTGCGCGTAACCGATGTAGGTAATGCGGCACATGTAGCCGGTGAGATAGTTGTTACTGAAACAGCATCTTGGCATCAGCTTGATGTCACTTCATTGATACGCAAATGCCGGCAGCCGGAAATTACATTTGTATTGATCAGGGAAGTCCGCCAATTGGGAGATGATTCTGATAATAATAAGAATAGTTCTTTCGGAACCAGGGAATCTGTGAATAAACCGGCTCTGATAGTGTGGTAAGCGGAAAAGATTTATTTCGTTCGTACGATTGTGCTTTCTTTCCGTATGATTTTTAGATTCCGATTCTGTGTTTTTTGTGAATTTTGTCTTGTTCCTTTATTAGTAATATATAAATCTAATGTATTAAATGAAAAACTGTTGTTTTAAACTAATCTTATCGGTTGTATTTCTATTGATTATGGCCGATGTACATGCGCAGAACGTGCGGGTAACAGGTGTTGTGTCTGATACGCAAGGTCCGTTGATTGGCGTGAATGTTCGCGTGAAAGATTCTGCAACTGGTGTGATTACCGATATAAACGGTAAATATTCTCTTGAGGTACCTTCGAATTCTACACTTGTGTTTTCGTATATCGGTTATCTGAACCAGGAGCATAAGGTAGGTAATAAAGGTGTTATTAATGTAGTCATGGTAGAGGATACCAAACAACTGGAAGAAGTTGTAGTCGTGGGCTATGGCTATCAGCGGAAAAGTGATGTCGCTACTTCTGTCGCTTCGGTTAAGACGGATGAACTGAAAAGTTACCCGGCAGGAAACGTAGCTGATATGCTTCGTGGACGCGTGGCCGGTGTTAATGTAACAAGTTCGTCGGGAAGGCCGGGTTCCAATCCTAATATTACGGTTCGTGGTAACCGTTCTATCAGTGCATCCAATACTCCTTTGTATGTTATCGATGGTTCTATCTCAGACAGTGAAGAATTCAGTACGCTGAGTGCGGAGAACATCGAGTCCATCGAGATTCTGAAAGATGCCGCTTCGCAGGCTATCTACGGTGCCCGTGCCAGCGATGGTGTTATCCTGGTGACAACGAAACGTGGTAGCCAGGGTAAGATGGAGGTAAGTTACAACGGATATGTAGGTATACAATCTTTATGGCGCAACTTTGATTTCTACTCACCCGAAGAATATGTAATGTTACGGCGTGAAGCAAAAGCCAATGATAAAGGTGTGATTGATGCACGCGAAATATCCATCGCTGAAGCCTTGGGAGATGATGTCATGCAGCAAGTGTGGGCAAGCGGACAATTTATAGATTGGGAGAAAGAGATGTTGAAGAATGCACTCTATCACAATCATGACGTAACATTGCGTGGCGGAAATGATAAGATACGGATGGCTGCCGGTGTCAATTACTTCGATCAGGACGGAATGGTAACTACAGGTTCTGGTTATCAGAAGGCGGCTTTTCGCCTGAATGTGGATTATAACATTAATAAGTGGATTAGCCTTGGTGTAAACTCGTCTTATGCTCTTACCAAATCCGATCGTGAAGACGGTAGTTTCAGCGAGTTTATCACCCGTACTCCGATTGCACAGATTTATAATGAAGATGGTAGCTATTCACGCTATATTAATTCTAATAATGATGTCAACCCGTTCTATAGAGCGGAAAACTATAAGCGTGAGATTTCCACCAATAGTTACCGTTTGAATGTCTTTCTGGAGTTGAAGCCTTTCAAAGGGTTCAATTACCGCCTGAATACATCGTTCTATAACAGAGAACAGGAAGATGGCGAAGCAAAAGGAGTGAATTATCCGGGTGGTGGAGCTACGGCTAAACTGACTGACAGGGAAGACAGAAGTTATCTGATTGAGAACATCTTTACATACAATGTCCCTATTAAAGACCAGAAGCATAAACTGACGATTACCGCAGTACAGTCTGTTGACCATAAGCAGACAAAGCAGTTGGGCTATGCTACCGACCAATTACCGGTGGATATGGATTGGAACTTCATAGCAAACGGACAGTTTACAGGTTCTCCCATACGCTCCTTTACCGAGAATAACCTGGTTTCTTTCATGGGACGTGCTTCTTATATCCTGATGGATAGATATATTATGAATGTTGCAGTCAGAAGAGACGGTTCCAGTCGTTTCGGAAAAAATAACAAATGGGGTACATTCCCGTCTGTTGCCCTTGCATGGCGTGTGAACCAGGAGAAGTTCCTTCAGAATGCAACCTGGATCGATAATCTGAAACTACGCTTGAGTTATGGTATTGTAGGTAATCAGAACGGTATCGGTAATTATACAACTCTTGGTCTGACTGACAAACTCAGATATGAGTTTGGTGATAATTCCTATATGGGTTATCTTCCCGGAGCAGAACTTACCAATCCTAACCTGAAGTGGGAACAATCCAGAACCGTCAACATGGGCTTGGATTTTGGTTTGTTCCGAAACAGACTGTCGGGTACCATTGAGTATTATAAAACCCGGACTACCGATTTGCTTGTTTATCGTGGATTGAATTCAGCCTTAGGTTACGAAAAGATGCTTGATAATCTGGGAGAAACGAAGTCGAGCGGTATTGATATCAGTGTTAGCGGTGACGTGATTCGTACGAAAGATTTCACATGGAGCCTGGGAGCTAACTTTAGTCAATACTCCAATGAGATCGTTAAGATTGACGATCAGGTGGATGAGAATGGAAAACCGTTGAGCCAGCCTGGAAATAACTGGTTTGTAGGTAAACCTATCAATGTATATTACAATTATGAACCGGACGGTATTTATCAATACACTGATTTTGATATTACCCGTGATGCTTATGGCAAACTGACATATACCTTAAAACCAACCATTGATACGGATGGAGACGGTATACCCGACAAAGTTCTGGTACGTCAGGATGCAGTGGCGCCGGGTTCTGTGAAAGTGAAAGACCTGAATGGTGACGGGAAGATTACGGCAGACGACCGTACACCCATCTCCAAAGACCCGGACTTTACCCTGTCATTGAACACAAGTCTTAAATGGAAAGGCTTCGACTTCTTTATGGATTGGTATGGAGTATCCGGACGCAAGATTCAGAATGCCTATCTGTCGGATGCAAACAGTGGTGGTTCATTACAGGGAAAATTGAACGGTGTGAAGGTGAATTACTGGACTCCGTTTAATCCTTCAAATGACTTCCCACGTCCTACCCATAATTCGAATGTGACGTATCAGAGTGCCTTGGCCATACAAGATGCCTCTTACATCCGTTTGCGTACTTTGCAACTGGGATATACATTCCCCACCGCCTGGATTAAGAAAATCCAGCTTCAAAAGTTAAGAGTATATGCAACCGCTACGAATCTTCTTACGTTCACAGACTTCCTGTCGTATAGCCCGGAGTTGACTCCCGGTGCATATCCTGAGTCAAGACAGTTTGTGTTTGGAGTAAATTTGTCATTCTAATTATTAAAGACCGAAAAAATGAAGAAAAGATTATATATAGCAGCTTTAGCAATTGCAGCAATTGCGACGTTGCCTTCCTGTGAAGACTTTCTTAATCCTGAATCGAAGACAGACATCACTTACAACTATCTGATAAGTACTCCCGATGGTCTGAGCCGCGCCGTGATAGGATTATACAATATGGAGAGACAGATAGCCAATGGAGATGGAGGTAACCTGTACGTCGTAAATATGTGCGACTATAACACGGATATTATGGTGTTCCGTGCAGGAACAAGTGCAGCTATTGCCCGCCTCAATACGCTATTGCCCAACAATAGCGATATCGAATCATTCTGGACACACCATTATTCCATTATAGGTAAAGCCAATGAAATCATTGTAAGCGCCGAGAACCTGGGGCTTGATGACGAAGTTGTCCATAAGGCATGGGCTGAGGCTAAGTTCTTCCGCGGGCATGCATACTTTGAGCTATGGAAACGTTTTGAACGTCTCTATCTGAATACACTTCCTACTACGGTAGATAATCTGGTGCGTGACTATAAACCGGCATCTACGGAAGAAATATTCAATCAGATTAGAGATGACTTGGAAGATGCAATAGCCACTCTTGCCTGGGACATTCCGAATAAGGACTATGGCCGTATCACTAAGGCGGTTGCCAAACATGTGAGAGCGCAGGTAGCCATGTGGGAAAAGGACTATGATAAAGCAATAAAAGAGTGTGAGGATATCTTCAGGGATGGCACGATGTACTCCATGATGCCGAAGACGGAAGATGTTTTCAGCGGGGCGGACCTGCGTAACTCCGAAGTGCTGTGGTCCTACCAATTCTCAGAGAACCTGGGAGGTGGCGGAAGCGGTACTCCATTGATGGGACACCGTCTTGCCATTATTACCACTACCCGCTATCAGTCTAATGCCGGATGTACCTTTGAAGCAGCCCAGGGTGGTTACGGTTGGGGACGTGTTTATCCGAATACTTACTTATTCGGTCTGTATGATAAGGAAAAGGACACCCGCTATGAAAAGCTCTTTATCCACAAGTTCTATTACAATGATCCCACTAATGCCAATTATGGCAAAGAGATACCAGCCGATTTGTATGGCAGTTCTGCCGGATATTTGGAGAAACTGCATCCGATGTCAAAGAAGCATTTTGACCAATGGACCAATGCTACACAGCCTGACAGGACTTCCAGTTTCAAAGACCTGATCGTTTACCGTTTGGCAGAGACCTACCTGATGTGTTGTGAGGCTTACTTCCATCGCGACGGCGGTTCGAGTTCCGAAGCCATCGAATACTATAACAAGACGTGGAGCAGGGCAGGCAATGCCCGTGAGAACGGTCCGCTTACCCTTGATATGATTCTGGATGAATATGCCCGTGAACTGCACTTCGAAGGAGTACGCTGGCCATTGCTGAAACGTCTTGGACTTCTCTACGACCGGGCTCGTGAACACTCGGGCGACTTGAAGTCGGAAGACCCGTATCTGGATACCGATTATGCCTTGTGTCGTGATTACTTCGTGAAAGGCAAACACGAAATATGGCCTATACCACAGAAGCAGATAGACCTGATGGGAGCAGAAAACTTCCCGCAGAGCGATCCGTGGAAATAGGAGAGTTGACTTTAAATTATAAATTAAAAACAGAATCATAATATGAAAAAACTAACTCTGGTTTCATTGATTTTGAGTATGATACTGATTTCATGTAAAGAGCGTGGGGAAGTGCGTATCATGCCGGAATTTAATTATGACCAAACCACTATAAACATATCGAAGAATGAAGGTTCTTCTGTAACGGCTCTTATTTATACGACGGAGGGTGAGGTTACCGCCGAGTATACGGCAGACTGGCTCTCGGTAGATGTGAATCCGAAACGTGCCATTTATAAAGCTACGGCTGCCAATGAAACAGGTGAACCGCGTTCGACTGTCGTGAAGCTGGTTTCCGGAGAGTTCTCTGTAGACGTAACAGTGACTCAATCAGATAAAGATGCTTCGGAAGAGAAGGCATTGAAAGTGGGACAAGTGACAGAAGACGGACTCGGTATGATATTCTGGGTTGACCCGTCTGATCCGGAATTCGGAAAGGCTATCTCACTGGAACGTTGGGGCGGCAATCCGTATGAAGCATCTATCATGCCACATGGTGCTCTGTCAGCAGTAGACGGCCCGGCGAATACAGCCCTGTTTGTAAATGCAGGCCCTAATGATGCTGCCGCCTTGTGTACAGCATTGGGAGAGGGTTGGTATTTACCGGCATCCAATGAATTGCTCGATTTGTTTGACGCATACAATGGTATCGGGCATGAAGATCCGGCATTCACCAATGCAGTGCCTGCCAATATCAGCGATACGGAAAAAGCGGCCCGTGCCATGTTCGACCAGTACTTGACCGATTTGGGTGGAGCTGTTATAAATGCAGCGGCTGATACAGGTAATGGTGAAAGCTACTGGGCAAGTACGGAAAGTGAAGATGGGCAGAAAGCAAGATACGTCCGCTTCGGTAAGTATGGATTTGACTTTGGTGCCAAGACAGGTACAAGCCGCTTCGTACGTGCCATGAAAGTGATAGGTAACTATAAGTTCCCCGAAGAACCTGCGACACTGACCGTTACCCCTACCCAGGTTGGACTGACCAGTGAAGCCGGTGCCACGGCAGAGTCTACCGTAACTACGAATAAGAGTTCATATACGGTAACCATTGAAGGTGATGGCTCCACATGGCTTTCTGTAAGCAAGGCAGAAAACAAGATTACATTCACCGCTTTGTCGGAGAATACCACGGATGGTTCGCGTACGGCGACTGTGACCGTCGTAGCCGGTTCCGGTGAAGGCCAGGCTACGGCTACCATTACCGTAAGCCAGCAGAAAGCTATAGCTGTGGAACCTTTCAAGATAGGCGAGTATGTGACGAAAGATGGGGATACGGAACTTGCTGAAGGCGGTATTGTGTTCTGGGTGGACCCGGCAGATCCTTCCAAAGCCAAGATCGTATCTTTGAAACGAGAGAGCCTGAAGTGGACGAACGGTTTTGCAGAAGGTTTTGGGGTAACGGACGGTGAAAATGGATATGCCAATACGCAGACTATAGCGCAGAGTGAACATGCAGCGGATATTCCGGCTATACAATATTGCAAGGAGAGAGGAGAAGGTTGGTATTGGCCGGCAAGAGACGAGCTGATAGCCTTGTATGATGCCTACAACGGAAATCATAGTTCAAGTTTGCTTCCCGGTCAGCTTCCGGCGGAAGAACAGGCTGCACGTGCTGCATTCGATAAGGTCTTCACCGATCATGGCGGCATTCTCCTGAATACAATGGGGGATACGGAAAACGGTGACAGTTATTGGGCAAGTACGGAGACTACCGACGGTAAGAAAGCTTGTTATATACGTTTTGGTAAATATGTCAGTACTAATAACGCCAAGACCGGAAGTGCGCGTTATGTTCGTTGTGTGAGAAGTGTTTCCAAATAAAATCTTTAAAGGCAAATATCATGAAAATAAAATCATTTTATATAACGGCATCCTTTGCGTGTCTGTTTATGTTGACTTCATGTGTAGACTATGAAGTGAAAGATCCTAACTTCATGCCGCCGGACGTTGTTCTGGACGAAGGTGACGACGATGAAATTATAGAGGGGTTGCCGACTCCCGGAGAAATGCAGGCTTACAGTCCTTCACTTCTGGGTAAACCGTATCGTCCGATCAAAGTGAAATATTCGAGCCAGTTTCCACCGGTTGCCAGTTGGACTGAAGCAAATACCCGCATCGTGGCTTATATGGGCGAGTATAAGCCAAGCATAAAAACAGAGAGTGACTACAAGGCTATCACCAATAAATATGGTAGCCTTACCACAGGTGCCAAGCAACAAGCCACAGGACGCTTTTATGTGAAGAAAGTCAACGGTCGTTGGTGGATTATCGATCCCGAGGGATATCCTCACTATGAAAGAAGTGTGACTTCCCTCAGGTATGGTTCTTCTTCGCGTAATAAGGAAGCTTGGAACAAGCGTTTTGGCAATGATAATATGTGGTTATCGAAGACGCAGGCAGAACTGGCCTCTATCGGCTTTCATGGCACCGGTGCTTTTTGTACCAATACATATAGTAAAATTCAGGCGCATAATCAAAGTAATCCCAATGCACCTATGACTCTTGCACCTTCGTTTGGCTTCCTCAGCCAGTTTAGATCGCAGAATGGGCATGCCTATCCAGGAAATACTTCTGATAATGAATTGGGGCTTGTGTTGTACAGTGATTGGGCGGACTTCTGTAAATCTTATATCCGTTCGGCTATGGCGTCTTATTTGAATGATGCAAATGTATTGGGATTCTTTTCGGACAATGAGATAAATTTCTCTTCACAGAATTCAAGAATTCTGGACCGTTTTCTGAAACTGACAGACCGGACGGATATCGCTTATCTGGAAGCTAAGAAGTTTATGGAAGAGAAAAATGCAACAAGTGTGACCGATAACCTGAATAGTGAGTTTGCCGGCAGGTTGGCCGAACTCTATTACAAGGGAGTTAAGGAAGCCATCAAGGAGATTGATCCGGGAATGATGTATCTGGGAACCCGTCTGCATGGAACACCGAAATATCTGCAACATGTGGTGGCTGCTGCGGGCAAGTATTGTGATATCATCTCTATCAATTACTATAGCCGTTGGAGTCCGGAGTTGACTACCTATGTGAAGCAGTGGGGCGAAGATTGGGCGGATGCTCCCTTTATGGTTACTGAGTTTTATACAAAGGGTGTGGAAGATTCTGACCTGAACAACCAGTCGGGTGCCGGATTCTCTGTTCCCACTCAGAATGACAGGGCGTACGCATACCAGCATTTCACTTTGGGTTTGTTGGAAGCCAAGAACTGTGTCGGCTGGCATTGGTTCAAGTATCAGGATGATGATGGTACGGATAATAGCAGTAAGCCCGCTAATAAAGGGGTGTATGACAACTATTACGAGATGTACCCCTATCTGAGTAAGTTCATGAAGGAAGTGAATTACAATGTTTACAACCTTATTGAGTATTTTGATAAATAAACAGATTTATCAGATTGACATTTTGCATTTCTAAAGCCCCGGGAGTCTCTGCTTCGCAGCCCGGGGAGAGGAGGCTTGCAAATTCGCGAATGAAAATCTATATTTGTCAGATTATGAGTTGGATATATAAATACGTACAACTCTAAAAAACGGGAAATAGCTTGTTCGGGCTCTTTGACTATAAGGCTTTTGCAGAATGTATGCTTCTTTGGTACAGAAACTATATACCTAATGTGCAGGAACTATATATCTGACGCGTTGGAACTATATATCTGATACGTCAGAACTATAGATGCAATCTGCAGAATATAGAGTTCCTGTACATAGAATATGTATAACGGGTGTATATTATGCAATATTCCGCATTTATATTCAAACCCAAGAGGCATTGACAGTCTGTTTGGTTTTTCCGGATAAAATGCGTTGTAAGGCAAAAGCCTGTTTCCCTCTCTTTTTGTAAAGACAAATAGGAAATTCAGGTATTATAAGAAATAAAATAATAAGTATAAACCTTTAAAAGGATGATGATGAGAAACGGAAATAAAGTTTTAGTTATAGGTTTGGTTCTGTTGGCAGGATTCGCCTCTTCGGCATCGGCAGTGACAAAAGGTATGAAAAAGGTTGTTGAGGATGCGCTCGACTTCTCTGTCAGACAGTCAATGTCCATGTTCGGTGAGATGAAAGACCAAAAAGGCATATTGCCCAGAACGGCGAAGGATGGAGAGATGATTACCTGCGATTCCGGTTGGTGGACAAGTGGTTTCTATCCCGGTACGTTATGGTATTGTTACGAGTATAGCAATGATCCGCAGGTGAGGGCAGCCGCCGAAGAAATGACTTCGCGTGTAGAAAAGCAGAAGTATACGACCAGCAATCACGATGTTGGCTTTATCATCAATTGCAGTTTCGGCAATGGCTACCGCCTTACCCGTAATGAAGCTTACAGGGAAGTGATAGAGACTGCGGCCAAATCCTTATCCACCCGCTTCCATCCGGTGACGGGTTGCACTCGCTCGTGGAACAGCAAGAAATGGCAGTTCTCCGTAATCATCGATAACATGATGAATCTGGAACTTTTTACGGTAACCTCATCCATGACGGGAGATAATTCTTACTATAATAAAGCAAAGTCTCATGCCGACCGTACAATGATCAATCATTTCCGTCCGGATGGCAGTTCATTCCACGTGGTTAGTTATGATACGATTACAGGAAAGGTGCTGAACCAAGTGACACACCAGGGCGTGGGTGATCAATCTGCTTGGTCGCGTGGTCAGGCATGGGGATTGTATGGATTTACTATGATGTACCGACAAACGGGTAAGAAAGAGTATCTGGACCATGCTATTAAAATCGGTAAGTACATTATGAATCACCCGCGTTTGCCTAAAGATAAAATCCCTTACTGGGACTTTGATGCTCCCGACATTCCGAAAGCTGATAGAGATGCTTCGGCCGGTGCCATTATGGCTTCGGCTTATGTGGAGCTGAGTACTTATGTAGAAGGCGAACTGTGCAAGCAATTCCTTGCAATAGGTGAACAGCAAATAAAGTCGTTGGCTTCTCCGGCCTATCGTGCCAGGAAAGTAGGCGATAACAATCATTTTATCATCAAGCATTGCACTGGTTTCATGGCAAAGCAGTATGAGATAGATGCTCCATTGACGTATGCCGATTATTATTTTGTAGAGGCTTTGCTTCGCTATAAGAATTTGTTGGAAGGGCGTCCGGTAGTTGAGACGATTACGGCTTTCTCTGAAAATCCGGATCGTTCTGCCTGGTTGAGTTCACTCCATCGTATCTCCTATCCGTTGCTGACAAATATGGCGAAAGGTGAACTTCGTAAAAATATGCCGGTTGAATCCATCGCCGCTGATATGCAGAAAAGAAGAGAAGTGACACATCTGGAAGCTTTAGGCAGACTGATTACAGGTATTTCGGCTTGGCTGGAACTGGGGCCCGACAATACGATAGAAGGTAAACTGCGTGCCCGGTACATCGATCTGGCGTTAAAGTCGATTATCAATGGAGTTGATCCGGAATCGCCCGACTACCTGAACTTCAATAACGGACGTCAACCCTTGGTGGATGCCGCTTTCCTAGCTCATGGATTACTGAGAGCCCGTACACAACTGTGGGATAAACTGGATAAGACCACTCAGGAACGGGTAATCAAGGAACTCAAATCATCAAGAGTGATAAAACCTTCCGAAACCAATTGGCTGTTTTTCTCGGCAATGGTGGAGGCTGCCTTAAAGGAATTTACCGGCGAGTGGGAGTATGACCGGGTGAAATATGCCTGTGACCGCTTTGAACAATGGTATAAGGGAGATGGCTGGTACGGTGACGGGGCCGAATTCCATCTGGACTATTACAACAGTTTCGTTATCCACCCGATGATGGCGGAAGTGCTGGGTGTGATGAAGAAACACCAGATAGAAGGTGCCATACCTTACGAACTTGAACTCGAACGTTATGCCCGCTATGCAGAGCAACAGGAAAGAATGATTTCTCCCGAAGGGACTTTCCCGATAGTGGGTCGTTCATTAGCTTACCGTTTCGGGGCTTTCCATGCCTTGTCCGACGTTGCTTACCGGAAATTGCTTCCGGAAAGAGTGAAACCTGCACAAGTGAGATGTGCACTGACAGCAATTATCAATCGGCAGACACAAGCTCCCGGAACATTCAACCCCGAAGGATGGCTGCGGGTGGGCTTTGCCGGCTATCAGCCTCATATTGGAGAGAGTTATATTTCAACAGGTAGCCTCTACTTGTGCTCTGCTGTGTTTGTAGCCCTCGGTTTGCCGGAATCAGATGAGTTTTGGGCTTCGCCTGCAGCAGACTGGACTTGCAAGAAGGGATGGGCAGGCGTCGATCTGAATGTGGACAAGGCCTTGAAGAAATAAGGATGAATTCTAAGAAGAATTGCTTATGAAGAAATTCGCAAGTGTCGTGTTGTATGGATGTGGCATTTCATTGTTTGCTTCCTCTTGTGTGCAGAAAGCTGAAGAAAAGAAGCTGAATGTCCTTTTCATCATGACCGACCAGCAGAGGTATGATATGCTGAGTTGTGCAGGCAATCGCTATGTCAGTACTCCTTCATTAGATCGTTTGGCTGAGAACGGTGTCCGGTTTGAACATAATTATTGTGCAAATCCGGTATCGATGCCGTCACGTTTTGCAATGGCAACAGGACGTTATGCCGGCGAAATAGGTTATACAAATAACTCTACTAAGCCGGATACTTTAAGAGTCTTGCCGGTTGCCCGTGAAAGTTCGGTTGGAAATCTTTTCCGTAATGCCGGCTATCAGACAGTCTATTCCGGTTATCCGGGCTTTTATTGTGGAAGGACTCACATGGAGGAGTATGGTTTTACCCAGAATGGTACGGATTATTACGAGGGTCCTGCCGATTTTGCCGAGAACTTTCTTGCTGGCTATAATCCGGCTCAGGATGAACCTTTTTTCCTATATCTCTCTTTCATGAATCCTCATGATATTTGTTATGGGGCAGGTTTTGATCCGAGATTTCCCGATGAGCTGCGCCCTCATCAGATAGCTGCTACGCAGAAGTACATAGATTTGCGTAAAACACTAAGTGATGAAGAATATCGTGCACAGATACCTCCCGTACCTGCCAATGTGGAACCCAACGGGACGTATGCCGAAATGAAAGCAATCGGTTCCGGTTCCCGTGACTGGACAGAAGAGCAGTGGGATTTCTATCGCTGGATGTATTGCCGGCTTGTAGAAGATGTGGAACAACAGATCGGACGTATCCTGGCTGCGTTGGAAAACTCCGGTCTGGCAGATCATACGATCGTTGTCTTTACTTCAGATCATGGAGAAATGGGACAGTCTCATGGCCTTGTTTTTAAAAGTCGCTTGCTTGAAGAAGCTACCCGTACACCGCTTATTATTTCCGGTCCGGGAGTGAAGAAAGGAGTTGTAGACTCAAAAAGCCTGACTAGCGGAATTGATCTGGTACCTACGTTATGCGACCTGACAGGAATTCCCGTACCGGAGAACTTGTCCGGTAAGTCACTGAAACCGGTTCTGACCGGGCAAACGGATAAGATTGACCGTGAATATATTATCGTAGAGTCTAGTTCAGGCTATCAGATTAATGACGGACGTTATAAGTATACAGCCTTTACGCGTGGAGATAAGGAAGCGTCTTTGATGGATATTCTGGCTGATCCTGGCGAAATGTCCGATAAAGTTGCTGATCCGGTTTATGTAGCAGAGAAAGAACGCTTGCACGGTTTATTGATGAAGGAAATTAAAAAAATAACAGAACAGCTTCCGGCAGAGAAATAAGCCGGAAACTCTATTAATCTCAGTATTGGCATGAAAAATAAATTATCCCTTTTATTGGTGTCTTTTTTTCTCTTCTCCTGTGCGGAGAACAAACAGGTAACGGAACAGCAGACAACGTTTTGTAATCCGATGAATTTGGATTACGGTTGGGGATGTTTCCAAAAGAGAGAGAAGAAAGCCCGTACGGCTGCCGATCCGGTAATCGTATTGTTCAAAGACAAATATTATCTCTTTACTACAATGGATATCGGCGGTTATCGTGTATCCGACGACTTGATTACATGGAAGGATGTCTATTTTAATCCGGAGATACATGCATCTGCCCTTGATATTGACCATTATGTGGCACCTGCTGTAGCTGCGGATGATAATTATGTCTATTTTATAAACTTTACCCGCGACCGTTCCAAAAAGAAAGTAGACGTGATTCGCTCTGCTGACCCGGAAAATGGAAAATGGGAAAAATGCGGTGAGGTACGGCGTATGGCCGATCCTTGTCTGTTTATTGATGACGGGCGCTTTTATTTCTATTATGGGCTGGGTGCAGAGCAATCTACCACTTTCTTTGAAGTGAATCCCGAGACTTTTGAGGAAATAGAAGGTACGAAGAAGGTGCTCCGTGAATATATCACGGACGTTAAAGAGTGCACTTCCGGTTATCACTTCGGGCGCAGAGAACTGTATGATGAAATCGACGCTTCTGCCTGGATGGGTAAGTTCGAGAAGATACCTTGCCCTGAGGGTGCCTGGATTGTGAAGAACAATAATAAGTATTACCTGCAATATGCCACACCGGGAACCATTTGTAACTGGTATTGCGATATCGTTATGGAGAGTGACAGTGCGAATGGAGGTTTTGTTGAACAGCCTTACAATCCTGTTTCGTTGAAGGTCGGTGGTTTTATTGGTGGGGCAGGCCATAGTTGTGTATTCAAAGATAAGTATGGTAACTGGTGGCAGGCAACTTCCATGTGGATTGGTAACCACGATGAATTTGAGAGAAGAATCGGATTGTTCCCGGTATCATTTGATGCGAAAGGGCGGATGAGAACTCATACCGTATTGGGTGATTATCCGATGCTATTACCTCAGAAGAAGTTTGAGCCGCAGGATATCTCTGCTTTTGGCTGGATGCTCCAGTCTTTCAATAAAGCTTGTATGGCTTCTTCTTCGCTTCCGGGTTTTGAACCGGAGAAAGCAGCGGATGAGAATGTCAGGACGTGGTGGTCGGCAGAAAGCGGTAATGCAGGTGAGCATTTCGTAATGAACTTTGGTGAGAAAGTGCAGATTAACTCTGTTCAGATCAACTTTGCCGAACAGGATATAAATCCGGAGGCTCCCAAAGAGACAGACTATCATGCCTACAAACTATATACTTCGAACGATGGGCATACCTGGAAGCTGCTTGCTGATAAGTCCGGAAACAAAACAGCGGTTCCTCATGAATATCTGGAACTCTCCAAACCTGTAGAAGCTTCTTATATGAAGGTGGAGAATGTACATACTCCCAAAGAAGGTAAATTTGCACTGTTGGATTTGCGGGTATTCGGTTCCGGTTATTCGGATAAGCCCGGACAGGTGAAAGAACTTTCTGTGAAAAGAAACCAGGAAGATGGAAGATACGCCTCGATTGCCTGGAATAAAGCATCCGGTGCCGACGGTTATTTGGTTCGCTTTGGTTATCAACCCGACTTTCTGAATCAATGTATTCAGGTGAAGGGAAATGAAACCACTGAACTTTTGCTGCATATTCTCACTAAAGGTGTGAAGTATTATTATCGTGTGGATACCTATAATGACAGTGGAATTACGGAAGGTAATGTTATTTCGGAGTAGGACTTTGGTTCTTCTTCCTATGTTGACTTGTGCTGGGCTTATGCAAGCTCAGCACAAGCCTAATGTTGTTATCATCTTTACCGATGATCAGGGATATCAGGACCTTGGTTGCTATGGATCGCCATTGATACAAACCCCGGCAATAGACGGGATGGCAAGGGAAGGACTAAAACTGACAGACTTCTATGTATCTGCTTCTGTCTCCAGTGCCTCACGTGCGGGTCTTTTAACCGGACGACTGAATACCCGGAATGGAGTGAAAGGAGTATTCTTCCCGGAATCCGAAGGTATGCCTTCCGAAGAGATAACCTTGGCAGAAGCATTGAAAGAACAAGGTTATGCAACAGGTTGTTTCGGTAAATGGCATCTGGGTGACTTGAAAGGTCATCTACCCACAGATCAGGGGTTTGATAAATATTTCGGTATTCCTTATAGTAACGATATGTATATCGGTCCTTCTCAAAAATTTGCTTCTAATGCTGTGTTTAGAGAAGGGTATACTCTGTCTGAAGCTAAAGCGGATCAGGACTTTGTGAGAAATGCTCCCAACAGAGCGACGATAAAAAAGAGACTCAATAGTGTATCTCCTTTGTTTGAAGGAGATGAAATCATAGAATACCCTTGTGATCAGTCTACTACTACCCGTCGTTATTTTGATAAAGCGATTGAGTTTGTTGGGCAGAATAAAGAGAAACCTTTCTTTGTTTACATTACTCCTTCGATGCCCCATATTCCTTTATTTGCATCCGAGCAGTTCAGAGGCAAGAGTAAACGTGGGCTTTATGGAGATGTTGTGGAAGAAATAGATTGGAATGTCGGACGCTTTCTCGACTATCTGGATCAACAAGGATTGGCGGAAAATACGTTGGTTATTTTTGCATCTGATAATGGACCGTGGTTAGGCTATAAAGAAGATAGCGGTTCTGCCGATCCGTTACGTGGCGGTAAATTCTCGTATTATGAAGGCGGGGTGCGTGTACCTTGTATTCTGCGTTGGAAGGGTACTATCCCGGCAGGAGTAACCAGTGATGCGATAATTGCCAGTATTGACCTATTCCCAACAATAATGCATTATGCCGGTTGCAAATCGTTCAGGCAGGAGATTGATGGAGTGGATATATCATCATTCTTGAAAAACCCTTCTTTGCGGTTGCGTGATGAGTATGTCTATGTAAAAGGTGGTGAGGTGCATGGAATACGTAAAGGAGATTGGGTTTATTTGCCTAAAACGGGAAATAGTAAGTTTAAGGAAGGTGATGTGCCTGAGTTGTTTAATTTAAAACGGGATATTGGAGAGACTAATAATCTTCATCTGGAATATCCAGAAAAGGTGAAAGAATTACAGGAAGTAATGCAGCTATACCAGGCTTTAAAAGTTAAAAAATAGACTTTTAGGGTATCATTAATGAAAAAACACGCTGCTAAATTCCCATTTAACTACGCATTTTCCTGATGAACTAAAATTAAAAGGTTGTGCCAGCAGTTTATTCGTCCTCCGATAGCCCTTCCTGATGATTTGCGGCGGAAAAATCGGTGAACTCCGGACATGAATCGGTGAGTTAAGAAGCTAAAATGGTGCTAACAGATTTGTCCACATACCCTGGAACTGATAGATGACTGCCCGGTAAATGCCATATTTTACTGCATATAGTATGATGGAAGCATTGAATAACCACCACATGAAGATGAAGGAATAAGAAATCATCTTTCCGTTTTGCTTTATGTCTGTCTGGTTAGGGTGGGTTTGCTGGGTGAAGCAAAGTATGTGGAATCCCAATGTCAGCCCGATAAGAAATTGGAAAATGCATAAAGAGCGTACGGAACTGAGAAGCATCAGCAATAAGATGAAATAAGTGAAGATGGGGAAGCAATAGGGTGCCAATGTAATGAAGATGTTGCTTCTTCCCAGATATTGCGTGCTTCCCTCTTGTTCGTACACTTTCATGGAGTGCATCTTGTTGAGCATCAATATGCTTGCAATGGCGTGGGTCAGTTCATGGGAGAAAGTGGTGAGCCATGCTTCATTTTTCCTGAAGAAGGGACGGATGATGAAAAAGCAGACTATACCAGCTATAAACCACAGATACGCACTGAATGAGCCGAATACTATTTTCATGGTCTGCAGAAGTTGGAAGAATGAAAGTATGCTTACTATGGTTATAAGAATGTATCCTATTATCCGTTTCATGGGTGCATTGTTCTTTTTTAGTCGTTAATGATATTTCCTATTTTCTCAATGAATGGATATATGCGTCCCAGCAGTCCTTTCCGGGCTCCTGATGGCGTACCGTCTTTACCACTCTTGCGAACAACAAACTCACCGATTTCGTTTTTGTGAACGATATAGGTCGAAACCATGCCTTTCTCTCTGCCTTGCCATACGATGTTGTTTTCTGCTTTCAGCGGGCAGATGTTTTCGATGATTCTGCTTCCATCGGTTATGCAGAATGGACTTGCTATGGGTACCCTTTGGACTACTGCGTATTCTTCTTGCCGGTTAATCCATATTTCGCTGACTCTGAACCATAGTTTGTATAGTTCTTCTGCCGGCAGCATCCGGTTGATTGTATAGAACAACTCAGGGGGTAGAGTAATGGACTGGGATTTACCGGAGTTATTCTGCCTTATTTCTGCCTTTTTCATCTCAATCATGAAGAACAGTAGCCACATGCAGGCGCGTACATGTTCTTTTGGAGGGAGAATGCTCGAATAGTTGAGCCTGTTGAGATATTCCTCAGTAATGGCAAGGATACAGTCGAGGAAATTGAAGTCGTACTGCAACAGGAAGGGAGCTATTTCGGAAGCTGCCTCTTCGGGAATCGCATAGTGGCGGCAGGTTTGGAATGTCTTCTCTTTAAAATAGGCTATACAGAATAGGGCTCTTTGTCTCTCATCCACCATTTCTTCCGGTGCATTGATGAACAGAGCGGCACATTCGTTCGCTGTATAAAACTCTTGGAAAGCCGGCAAGTCGGCTTCCAGAACACTCAGTGAGAGTACGGTCTTGTTTCCGCCTTTATAGATTATCACTTTACTTTTTATTTCCAGGCTTTCCCACGGAAAGAATTTTGTCTCGACCGTTATCTCTTCATTATTGACTTTGATGTGCAGCATGTCTTTGCGGGCCAGTTCCCTGTCATTGCTGTATCTCATGATGGTAATACCTGTCGCGTGATTGGCGCATACGATGGCTTGCTGGAAGTAGGTGGAGAAGTTATTGACATTGTCAATCTTATTGCAACGGTTCTCCACTCTTTTCCACAAGGCTTTCGGTTCCCGGTTGACATACAGATATTCGTTGGTTATGACTTTGATTACCCGGTTCTTTATTTTATCAAAGTCTTCCGGCTTTATGCTGTCTTCATTCAGGATGACTTGAACGCATATCCATGCCGGTCTGTTTTCTGCCGCTGATAGATATTTCATTTTATGTATAATTAAGGGTGTAGATAACCTTTTATGTATAACTGGTTGAGCAGGCATACCGGTACTAAGGCAAATTCTGCTTCGTAACCTTCCGCATCCGCATCCTGAATGATGGAGAGTGAGAGGGTTTTGTCTACATTGTCTATCCCCAACTGGTCGGGAAACTCCTGTGCCAGACGGAGTAACTCGTTATTGCCTGCTATCTGGGTAAGTGTGGAGTCGTTTCCCCAATATAGGTCGATTCCTTTTTTCCAGAAACTTTCCTTAATGTCTCTGTTGGAGGCTCCGGCTTTCTGGAAAGCATTTACTAATGTATCCTTTTGGATGTAGGCAAAGAGGTTCTCTGTGGCGTAGTTGCTTTTCATATTTACCACATGAATGTTCTGGCGCAGGCAAAAATAGCCTGCAGTGGCAGTGATTGCTATTAAAAAGAGAGTCACTACGGTATATAAAATCAGTAATCTTATTCTATTCATAGCTTTTTTTTAGTTTTTCTTTTTTCCGTTTCCTGTTATGTAATTCTTGAAATGCTTGGAGTTGACAACTGCCTGTACACAGCCTTTCTGCAAGTCCTGCTTGGCCTTTCCGTTACCTTTGATGTTATCCATAAACATATAGATGACATAGAATTTGGCGGTCCTTCTCTGCTCCTTGTTGGCGGTCTGCAAATCGGTGTCCGAGATGATAACAGCCAATAAACCGGTTTCTTCGTTGATGGAACTATCGTTAATGGTACCGGTCTTGGCATACATGAAGACGTTTCTGTTTTCATCATGCAGCTGCTTCTTTATGCCTTTTAAGTATGTAGCTGTTCCGTAGTCTATGACGGATGCCATTCCTTTGAAGAGGTTGTTTCCCAAGAAACTGGTATATTTGTCTTCGCTGCCCCAAGAGTCATCTATGGAGAAGTCGGTGACTTCATTGTGATATTCCGGATTCACGGTCAGGTGGAAGCTTGTATTCATGGACGCCAGCTTTCCGAACATTTCGGCCATCTTCAGAGGAGTAATGTCCATAAAACGTCTCATACCTAAGGTAACTCCTCTGATGGCTGATGCGTAATTAACTTCGGTGGGATTCTTTCGAAGCTCAAAATCTATAAATGATGGTTCCGGAGCAGTCCACGACTCATTCTGTACGAGTGAGATTTCATAATCCTGTGCATACCTGCGCAAGTCTGCATCTAGTCCGTTGGTGGCGGATGTACGGTAACTTAATATGTTGGAATTCTTGCTTGATGCAAATAAAGACCGTGCAGGCATAGTGAAGTTCTGTTCAAACTGCTGCGCTATCAGGGGATTCTTTTCCTTGGTCGGTTCCAATATCTGATTGAACTTGCTCCTGCGATGATTTACTTCGACAACCGGGAAACTTTCTTTCTTTATATTGTGGGCGACAGTAAATAGAGTGTTGTCTGCACCGTCTGCCCTGCCCACCTGGCAGAATTCCTTGTTGAATCGTGATGCATCGAACGAGCCTATATAGACCATTACGGAATTGAAGAAGTTACTTGAGCGGTAGATATACTTCTCGATATTGAAGGCCTCACCGGGACCCGGTTCATCCGAAGGCAACGACCTCCATCCGGTTTTCATCCCCAAGGTTTTTCCTGCATAATGGGTTGCATTGTTGTGGGGGGCTTCCATACCTACCAGGCGGAAACCTTCCCAACCTATATTGTAGCCGGAGGTCACAGCGGCAAATGTCATAGGTTTCAATGAAGACCCCGGACCGAAGCGTAGCGGAAAGAGATTCAGATTGCCGAACAAGTCGCGCTCTTCACCTCCCAATGCCAGCATGTTCAGTTTCTCTGCCCATTGGCTATATGATATTTCATCATTGGGATCTAGGCGCAGTTGGGGATTATCCTTAAAATCTACCATTGCCTTTATATGTCCGTCTGCATTGGCAACGATGACACTCATGTCTGCCTCTTTTTTTAGGTTATCCATAATGGCATATAACTCCTGGCTCAATCGCATATCCAATGTGGTTTGGTAAGACTCTATCTTTAGCTTTTGCTCCGGGGTGTCTTGTGCTGTCTGTTTCTGTTTTCTGGTATATACTTTGCTGACAAAGTCCGAATAGGGCTTGGCCCAATAGAAACCGTACTTTTGCGGATAGATAAAGGTGTGGTGTCCGTTCAGCCATATATTTTTTGCCACATATTCTTTGGTTTCAAACAGAAGCTGATGGTTACCCAGCTTGTCGCCCGGCAATACACGCATTACGCTATAGTTTCCGTCGCCTTCGTAAACATCATAGTTGTTCTGATAATAGCTGGTCAGTTGCATCTTCCTACCGGGGGTTGCAGTAAGAATCACAATGGGCGTCTGCTGTGATTGCGGAGTCCATGTGGTTGGTATCTGCCATAGCTTTCCTCCTTCAATAGGTATATCTATCTCTCCAAAGTCTGCTTTGCATACCTCCACTTGTTTCTTGCTATCAAGAAATACCGTTTCGTTGTGGTAGGCGGATGCGGCGGTAAGGTCTCCCTTCCAATAGTTACGGCTGTCGATGGGGTTGTCGTGCATATAGTAGTTTCTATGCAGAGCAAGTTCCAGCATACCTGTATTGCGGTTGGTACGCATGAATATAATATTGGAATATACATTGTTTTTGCAATACGAGTTCAGGAAAGCATATATCAGACCCTTGCCGAACTTGGTAAGCGCATACTTCCGGTTGATGCTGTCGTTGTCCAGTCTGTCCCGCAGTTTGTATGCTTTGTCAAAGTCGTAGAAGAAAGTGGAAACGTCTCCGTCACGAATCAGATTCCGGGCATATTCTTTGGCCATGGGCGAGATTCTGCTGGCACCGGAGCGCTGCTGGTACATTAAGAACAGGCGGTTGATGAATTCCAATTCATTCTTTTCCACATCCGAGAGCGGATTCTTCTGCGAATTATAGCTCATTCGCAGATAGGTGGCATTATCCTGAAGGTAAGTCTCCATCTTAATATTGCTGCTTCTCCATATCCTCTTGTACTGGGCAATGTGATTATTCAGCCTGTCGTTCTTTAGCAGGTAGACAGTGCCTGTGTTCGTCGGCATATCCTGCGTGATGCAGATGTTAAGTGAATCAATGGCATCTGTGTTTATTGTGGAAAGCACTTCCTGGATGGAGGTACCTATGCCTGTCTGATTGGCTACATCCTGGATTTCCTCCAAGTCTGCAACTTTTGTGATGTTAGACTCGAATGCCTTAAAGAAACTTATACATGCAGGACTCTTTCCACCTCCCTTTACAATGCTGTTTGCATATTTCTTGTTATAAGATTCATCCTGGCTGATTTGGTATTCGTTTAACCATTCATTTACAAGTTCCAGAGTCGGCTCGTTCATAGATAAATCAATGTTATAGGTCGAATCTGATTTTACCAGTCTGAAACGCGCTATAGCCAATACTCCGACCAAAATTATCAGAAAGATGGTGTAATGCTTTCCTATTCTTGCAGAAAACATATTGAATCTGACTTGACCTTCATTGTATTTGGCATCAGCTTTCTCCGGCTTCATGTCTTGTGACTCAGGGAATATGGACGCGATAACCATGCTTACCAGAAGCATGATATATACCAAAGAGAAATTACTTTGTATGGATATCATAGGGAAATCCTGCCCAAAGAATATGAACTGGTTCGTTACGGACATCCAAATAAAGATGCACTGAATGCATAAAAGGAGAATTATGCTGACTGCTATATTCCTGTTTATCGTCTTTTTCTTTTGTATGGGGTTAGTGTAAGTAAAGAAGAATAACAGGAAAAATAGTGCCATTATCCCCCAGAAGAATAGCTCTGAATGTTCTGCAATGCCAAAGCGTATGAGAGTAAGGTCTGTCATTTGTGCTCCCCATAATGCACCCAATTTGCTATGGGGGAGCATCTTGAAACGACTTTCGGACAGGTCGTTGGCATTGTCAAGGAAATAGTCGATAATCCATTTGTTTTCGGAAGCCTGCAAAAAACGGTTTATCTTGTTTTCGTTGTCCATGCTTTCTTCTTGCATGATGCTGTTCCAGTCTTTCACCAACACCATGGAGCGATACCGCATGTGCAGCATTGAACTGTCATCGATAAAAATCTTATAGCAGCCGAGTCCTGAAATAACAATCGTGAAAGCTATAACACCTATCCTCCAGTTGCGGTTGAACTTCAAGTTCTGAACCTTACAGCAGGCGTTGACCCAAAAATAAATGATTCCCGTAATGAGTACTGTGAAAAGAATGGCTCCTAAATAGGTCATCGTCAATATGTGTGGAGCCAGGATGCAAGCCAGCACAAAGACTACGCCAATAATGATGTATATGATGTTGAATTTGACCAGACGTTGCCTCTTAATATCTTTCAGTGTCTTCTGCAACCTGTCTTTCTCATTTGTATCCCCGGAATCTGATAATTCTTTAATCCTTTCCTCTAAGATGACTTGCTTCTCCAATAACTTGCGGTAGAAGTTGCCATATATAGGAACCTCATTCGCTTCTATGCATGCCCACTGATAATCACGGAACAGGAAAATGGTGCGCAATAGGACGAAGAATATGAACATTATGGCGTATCCGGAGTCGAATAGCAAGACTGGACCTAAGAAAATGAGGTAATTGAAGAAATGCCATAATGTTAGATTATAGTTGGCAAAACTATGTCGTGGCAATTCTCCATTATAGGATTTTTTGTAAAGTTCGGCAATAAGGTATTCTATAATGAAGAACAGAAGTAATGGAAGGGCTATCAGGAAATACCGAATATAGCCTCCAAAGAAAAAGTGTCCGATGAACGCTGATGAAAGACATATAACCCAGCATATTAGTATGAGCTGTTGCAATGTCAACTTTCGGGGATAAAGCTTTTGGCAAGCTTTGTTGATGCCCCGTGATAACCGGGATTGGGTATAATTCTTCAGATAATACCCTATCTTATATACAATAATAGCTAACTGGAAGCAAGGAATGGCCCACCACCAAGGCTTATAATTAATAATGTTGTTCCACTCAAAACTAGATACTCCTTCGAGGGGAGGGAACACAGATACCCGCCAGTTAAAAAAGAAGCGTACGGTAAATAACACGATTATTATAGTCCATAAGGATAACTCGGCATAAGGGGTATTATGCCGGTGGGATATTTTTCCGTGCTGTATATTGTATGGAGTAATTAGCAGTGAAAAACAGGCTAATGTGCAGATTATGAATAAGTAAATGAAGTACACTTCTGGCTGGAACGGAGTTGTCTCCCGGAAGTTGGTGACTTTAAACATCCAGCTAACGCCACTTTTCTCATTATCGGCCTTTAACAGGTAAACACCTTTTTCTGTCTCTGAGGGGATAAAACGGTTGCTCCACCTGACTACTAAAGAGTCCTCAGTATATCCGGAGTTGTAGGATAAAGACCCTCCTATATGGTTGATGTTACTTTGCTTATGTAAAATATCAAATAGATAATTATTGGATAATTTAAGGTCAACAATATGATTCTTGTCACTGGTGATATAGAATGTCATATCCTTTCCGCAAGGCTCGTCGCTCTTTAAGGGCTTATAATAAGGTAGGGAAAAATGTATCTGTTTGCTATGGGGTAGGACTTTCATTCTCGGAGTGACATATTTGCCGAAAGCATCTACATAGAAATATGAACTCGGAGATAATTGAATACTGCCTTCTGTCTCTTGATAATCAGCCAGACGATATTTTTTGTTATTGTCATTCTCAAAATCAAGAGAGTTATCATTTTGGTAAACTTGTGTGTATAATCCCAAATAGAAAGGTTGCGAACGACAGTCTTTAGGACTTTCGCTACGTATATAATGCTCACGTACGAGTGTTATGCCGTCGACAGAGAATCTGAGTCCTTGGGCTATCTTTACGGGTATCATGTCACGGAGTGCATAACCGCGTTGCAGGTCTTTATCTACAAGACTTGTGTCGATTATTGCTTCTTCGTTTCCATCTATTCCACTTAATGTAAATATGTATAATATCTCCTTCTTTTTCTTTTCAGTGCCCTTAAAAGGGAGAACAGAACAGATTAAGTCCCACACATTCTTCTCATTGTACTCGATACGCATAGATAGCTTTTGGTGTTCTGCATTGCTTATCAGCGAGAACTGTGAATGGAACGAGGGCATATTGTTTGCATTGCCAAGATAATATTCCTGCGTGCCGGGAGTACTGACATAAATAGGACGGGAAAAACCTTTGTATTGTAATGTGGAACAACTGTCGGACTGGAAACATAGGTTTAGCTTCCCGGGAGTGATTTCCTCATCGAACAAAGCCGTACTGTCATTGGTAACCAACATTACTTGAGAATCGTTAATCTGGAACCCATTCAAGCCTAAAGCATGATGATCCACGTTCTTGTATATCTGGTCGTCTGCATAGAAATATCTGGAAGCAGTCCAGAAAGAAAATATGGTTATTATAATTAGAAATACTGCACTCTGAAAACGTATATCGATTCCAAACTTTTCCAGCAAACCGTACGGATGGTTGCGTTTATTTAAAAGAAACGTAGTTAGCGAAACGATTACAACGGCAAACAGGAAGATAAAACTTCCGGGATGCCCCCAGATAATCAAGGCAATAATTATGCACAAGAAAGCGAAACTTCTCAGTGTATTCATAATCTGTAAATTCAAAATTTATATCCTAAAATAAAGACCTCCAATTGCTTGACGCCTATATTGGTTAAGAGTTGTTTTATCCCTCTGACATCTTTGGGGCATTTGTAGGGATTACCCGATACGGAGGGTACCTCGTTGAAAGTCGCATCCGACGTTTGCATCTGGTTCTTGACGAGGTTAATGTTATAGGTATATCGGTTCAGATAATTGAGATCCCTGGCATACCAACTCAGAAAGTCGTGGAGTGGTAATGCCAGTTCAAAAACAGCCTGTTGTATGTCAACCTGATTTTGAGGGCTGATAATATCTTCACACTCCGCAAGTTTGTCATTCAGCCTTTTCCATTGAGTGTTGTACAAAGCCGACAAGAATTGGTTTGCTGTTGTGAGCCGTTCTATTTTTTGTTCGACCCGGAGCAGCGATTGTTCGTTTACCGGGGATAAGTTTAAGTTAAGGAGAAATGAAATTATCTTCCCGAAGTCTTCGTTTATGGAGCTGTCGGACTGAATATCCGGGAAACTCTTGAATTTCTGGAGATTCTTTCTTATCACTTCAAATTCGGATAACTGCAAGTTTTGTTGCTGCATTTCTTTCCGGATATTTTCCATTGCATCTGCCATGCACTCTTTTTCGTAGAGAACGGATTGCACCTGCCGTTTGGACTTCTGGTACATGGCAAATAGTTTGGATACCAGAATAAGATTGCTGACGATGGCCAGCAGTCCCAAAACCACAAACAGAATTATGAGTGGAGAAGATTCCCATTCAATCAAGAACACAGTGACACTGATAGCTGCTAAAGTTGCAGCAATAGTCAAAAAAGCAACACCTTTTGTATTCATAATATAATTCCTCCTCTTACTATTTTATTTATACGTCATCCTCTATATCTGCAGGGGGGATTCCCTTGCCATTGTCTTGACTGGAACTATTCGTCTTCATATCATTATCTTCTGAAGGTTTTGCTGCAGCAACGGACGTTTCTTCACTTCCTTTTAGGACACTGATTTCTCCTTCATTATCGGCGGTGACGTAAGGAAACTGAGTTTCGAACACTAAATTATCTTGCAATTCTGCTCCTGCAGGTTCAAAATAGAAACAGCCGTCATTGCTGCGGGCAACGAATCTTTCTCCGTCGAAGAATACATTCAGAGATACGGCTTCCTCATTTTTTATATTTGTGTACCTGGGTATTTTAATGATATAGTATTTCCCTCCTATCAGATAGCGGCTGTTAGGTGTTAAGAGCGTCTTACTGCATAGCTCGTCATTGTATGTAATCTCGCGGTCTTCCGTAATCTCCTTTGGTTCTTTCTGTATTGTTGGTGTATAAACCTCACTTATGCTGTCAGATTCAGAATCCGGGTTCTCAGAATCTCCTCTGATTCCCTTATAAATCTCGAAAATGCGTTTGAACTTGGAAGTGGGTTTATGGCCTTTGGTCTCATCTTGGTCATCCATTTCATTAGTCCCGTTCTTCAGTTCATATTTAGTGGGCCAACCCACCATATCCATATTGCCGTCGTAGATTAACGAGGTATTCAGCGGACCAAACAGACAGAAGTTTTTCACCGTGCCGACACTAACGTTCTTCTTGGTCAGGATTGTACATTTCTCCGAGAATTTACGTCTGATCATTTCCTCGATTTGGGTACGCAATTCGGGAAACAGCATACCACGTCCGGCCAATATCACATAATCGATGGATAAATTGGCCCGATCATTCCATGAATCAATTTCTTTTTCAAATTTGGTGGTGATGGCATTTACCGCATTGGCAATATAGCCATAGTCATCACCCAAGATACTTTTCTTCTTTTCACAGTAGGCAAATGCTTCGACAATGGTGGACAGTTTTATCTCATCTAAATTGGCATTTTTAGGCTCCGACGACATGAATGCCCGCCAATTCTTTTCAGAATTTGTGGCATGAACAGACGTATGGATCTTCTTGTATTTCTCTATAATATGTATTAATAGCGACAGATAATTCCTGTCTTCTTTCTTGTCGGGGTCTGTGATTTGTCTTGTATATTCCTCTACTCTTTGCTTTATCTGGAGGTCTGTGGCATTAGGTTGATATACTTGAAACAAGTGTGCCAATAAATTGGCATATAACGCGAAAGAGATAACGTTTCCTGCACCGATAAAACCGGATCTGTATTTCTCTTCTATCAACCAGTGGAAGCCTTTCTGCCGTGTTTGTACTACGGAGAAATCGGTGGTACCCTTGCCGACGTCAATCGTCAGGATATTCTTGTTTTCCCCAATTGTATTGATTAAGATGTCTTGATGTTGCGTCATCATGCCAAGGAAAGAGGCGTCGCTCTCCGAGAATGTGGAAATCTCACATCCTATAATTGATTTGTATTTCTCCTCTGCCAGAAGTTTGGTTATGTCGCAACGCAAGTCTTTCAGCATTTTGGTAACTACCTCTTGGGTATATGAATTGGGCACAAGTACAATTAGGTTGATTGCTCTATGAGTGGTGTATTCTTTTTCATCATCGTAAGAGTCCTCTTCTTCATCGTCAAAGATGTTTGAGACTGTGTCCAGTATCATTCGGATGAAGAAGTTCATAATGACCCTCCTGTAATGCGACAAGTGGTCGTTTACCGTTTGGCCACTGTTAATCATAGGTAACACAACTCCTCCATATTGCGCTACTTTAAGGTTGGGCATAACAAAATAGTTATTCTTTTCGAATACAGGAATATCCTCTCCCTTGTTGAAGAATATAAAGTTCTGGTTCGTAGGCTCATCCGTGCGTCTCCTGAAGTCTTCTTTCAAGAGAGTGCCGGGAGCATAATAGATTGATTTATAGAGTCTGTTCAGGCGGTCGCTATCGTCATGCTGAATGATTTCGGAATCATCGATTTCTTCTGATTCTTTGTTGCTTTTACTCATTTGCTCCCTATATTGCTTGCGTAAATCCTCGCTGATAATATTTGTCTCACCCTGTTCAACTTCAGATGCCTTCTTCAGCAATTCTTTTCCATATGAATGTTTCACCTTACCGTATAAAGGCATGATGTCGTTTATGCCGAGTTCCTTATCGCGTGCGTGGCATAAAATTTGGGAGGCTTCAGAACCGAAGTCGAATACAGCATCATAAATATGATGTTTATCTGCCACAACCACATAGACATCACCCTCATATTGGATTTCGTTGATTTTTACGATAAGGTGGATGTGGAAACGAGTGGCTTCGTTGGGAAACTGTTTTAAGCGCAAATAGCAATAATGGTCATTGGTCAGTTCTAATCCGTCTTGACTATAAGCTATGCCGCCTTGCTTGAACGTCGTAAATTCAACGGTGATGGCGTCTTCCTTTCTGCTGATGGCAGAAATATTCAGGATGTAGTCGTTACTGAGAGGACCGTCGTAATCTAACGCCAGTATTTTCTTGTAGAAACGGAGTAGTTCGGTATTGTCCACAACAAAAGTGTCAATAGCAACATTCTTCGTTGGCAAATCAGATGGATGCAATGCGATTATTACATCTCTTTGGTTGATAATAAGGGGTACTTTATACATAATGGTTATTTTTTATTGTTCTAAACTGGGCCATATACTCTTTTTGAATGATATATTGCTGTTCTTCTCTTCTGATACACAGGCGCCTACCATAATATCTATGGCAGTTCCCAGATTACAATCGGTTATGGAAATCAAGAGATCCATGTTGTTTGTAATTTGGAGGCGGATAGCTAAATCCTGATTCATGTTAGGATCAAAATTAGGCTGCTGCGTATATAAGACTGTTGTATAGTTGACAGCTTGATAGAGCGAATCGTTTTCGGTCTTCAAGCTTGGATTATCCTGTTGCATGGCTTTCCATACTATTTCCGGTTTTTTGTCATAAGTGCGTACAATATGTATGGCTCCTCTTTGCGTATTGTTAATCTTGATCGTATTATCATACAAGATGTTCTGTTGGGGCTTTATGGTACTGTTTGGTCCCAAGATTTCTTCAAATACCCAGTCTCCGCCATTATTGTACATGACTCCGTAGCGTGCATATATCTTGTTTCTTACAAACGTTACACCTTCCATGCGTTGGTATTTGATGTTTGCATAATTAAGAGCTCCTTCAGCGACAACGGTCTTGCGCTGGTCTCCGGTTAAGGATATTACGTTATACTTCCTGCCCAATTGTTTACGCCATTTGGTATTAATGTTGCTTATGATTTTGTCTGCAAGCCCGGTCAGCTGACTGGCTCTTCCCGTGAACATAAGGACATCAATGGGCACCCTCTTTTCTTTTGTAAAACCTAATGTGGAGAAGAATGCCTCAAGTAGCAGATGGTTGCAGGCAAAGTTGTATAGTTCTATCTCTTTGCCTTTCCTCCAATGACTGTATTCCAACAATTCGGGATTGGCATATAGAGTGTTCGCCGATTGGGCAAACAGGGGTGTGGGCAGTTCAAACTTCATGTTCTCGTACTGAGATGGCATGGTTTTTATGGTACGTATATAGTCTTTATACTTTTTCCGGTATAGCTCAATGCTTTCCATCTTATCTTCTTCTTTGATGTCCAGTGCCACTAACTGCTGCAGGAATTTTATCTGATCATCGTTTAGTGCCGCATGGTTGTTTTCCAGATATTCATCTATGACGTCAAAGGCGAAAGCGTAGTCCAGTATATTCCCGGCATAATAGCAACCTATATTTCCTATGATGTCTATTTCCGTAGCGGTAACCTTGCAATAGCTGATGTCGAGTGTGCCGGCTCCCATATCGTAAACAAGGATGTGTTCGCCTGCCCCTCTGAACAGAGACTCATGCTCTTTTAAACTTGCAGGCGGCAATAATGTATTCCTATTTGTGTAATAATAGCAAATAGCGGCTTCGCTTTCGCTTAGCACAAGTATGTTTTCGTCATCCCGCAGCCATTCGAATGTCTTTTTGGCTGTATCAATAACTTTTTTCGTGTCCGAAGGGCGATATGTATTAGGTACGGTTACCACCAGTTTGCTGATGGTACGGTTTTCTTGCTTCGTCAAAGGCAAAATATAATTCTTAAACAGGAATTGGTAGGCATTCTGAAAGATATAGTCTATTTTGATTAGGGGAGAACGGTTCAATAAAGGCTTTTCCAAGGCGCCTAATACTGTTTCCTTGCCCTGATCCTTAAACCGGATATGGAAATAGTTCTGATAGTTGATTAGCTTTTCACGGCCTACCATGATTTTCAGGCAGGGCAACAAATTGTTTGATAGGTTGGCATCTTCCAGCATTGTTTTGGTCGGTGAGAGAAAGTAAGGGCTGTCCAATTCCCATTCTTCCTGTTGGGTATCATGCAGGAACAGGAGGTCGGATGACAATAAAGGGGAATTGACATCGCTCATCAAGTCTTTTTCCTCTGTGAACAGTCCTTTCTCTTCTAGGAAACGCTTCTTCTCTGTGTTCAGTGCCAGTATACTGTCGCCATAATAGGCCACGATTGCAGACGTTCCATAGTCTAGGCAGAGCCAGTTGTCTCCGAAGTCGGGTTGCATCGGAATGGTGAAGACTAATGAAACTTCTTTGGCCTGGATGTCCGTTCCTTCTTGATACTTTAGATGAAGTTCGCATTTTACATTGAACTTCATGCCCAATTCCGGCGGAAACAGAGTACGGTCTATCTGTTCTATTAAATTGGAATTTAACTTTAAGAACAGTTCAATGCATTCTTGTCCATTCAGCTGGTTCTGCTGGCGTAAGATGTCCGACCATGAGCAGTTCGTGGCATCTCCTAAAGAGAACACGTCAGATAAAGAACAGCCTTGCGCTATTTTCAGGAAATCACAATGCTTTATTTCTTCCTGCTTCTGGTTCATCAATGTTACACTGTATGTACATCCTTCGGGAAAGAAGGTGCAAGGCTCGATGTCCGGAGCGTCGGAAGCTATATTCTTTAGTTTTAAGGATGCGAAAGAGATGGATTCATTTACGGCGGAAACCTCGTTGATGGTTGCCAGCCGTGACTTCGCCAACGTTATTTCGCGTTTCAATGCATCAAGTCGTTCTCCCGGTTTTAGTAGTAGCAGGTTTTCAATACCTCCTTTCCATTGCTGGCAGGTGACGTATAGCGCGGGACGCGAATTGTCCGCCTTAACTTGAAATGAGAAGTTACGTGTTTCGGTTCTGGGCGGTATGTCTAACTGATTATAGGAATATTCATACTTTATCTGGATTTCATAAGAATCTTTGTCTACCGGATTGGGAGTTAATACCTGGTCTTCCAGGTTCAATGAGAGTGTTACTCTCACCTTGTCGTTCTTTAGCCCATCCACTTCCAGTTTTTGGCTTTCCAGGTTATAGTGCTGTGTTATGATACCATCACATTGTAAGGAGGTGAATGTCAGTTTGTCCAATGCCAGTTCAGCTCCGTTTCTTTTTAGAGAGCACAGACAGGCTGTTATTTTAATAGTGCCGTCATATTCCAGATTGGTTGGATAAGAGAAATATAAGTACCCGATGTCTTTGATGCTATGGGCATGTACGACATCCAGAGATTTGGACTCTACGTGAGGAGACTTTATCGGCTCCGGGGTACAATAAATGATGGCAGTGTATTCCTTTACTATCTGCTTACGGCCCTCAAGATTAATTTTGATGTCAAAATCAACAGAGACTTTGAGCTTTCCGGCTTCTAATATGTCTGATATAGCTTCCGGATCAAGTGCGACATGGAAAGTAATGTTTGCCTTATCAATGCCTATGGAATACCTTTGTAGGGTAACCTTTAAGAGTGTAGCCCCTTGTCTGATTGCCAGTGAATCGGATGCTACTTCTCCGAGAGCTATGGTGGGGGCTGATAATTGTCTTTGGGGTTTAAATATACTCCACACTTTCTTGCTGCTGATTTCTTCGGGTTCTAGGGCTATTTCTTCTTCGATGAGACGGCCCAGGCCTTTCTGTCCGCAGCTGTGCAGAGAAAAAGGAGATGTCTGAGTATTCAGTTCTAACAAAGTTCTATTAGGCATAATCTTTAAAGTGCTTGGTGAATAATAATACTTTTACTGCGCTCATTGTCCGGTGTTATATCGTCCGAATGGATGGAAAGAGTTCCTCCGTGCCTTGTATCTAAGGCAAACTTTATTTTTATCATTTCCGTTTTCTTCTGGATATACCAGATTCCAGCTCCTTCCAATATATTCTTTCCTTCAATTTCTATCTGGAAATAGGTGGATAATTTTAAGAAATCCTTTGCAGCCTGTTGGGGCATTTCTACGGTGAACATGAACTCCTGGGCTAAAGAAAAAGAAGGTATCTGATGCAGCAGTTGCCTGGATACCCATATTCCATTTTCGTCTTTACAAGGGCCATAAATGTTTATTTGACTTTTGAAGCGGCTGCATCCATCTATCGTATCGTGCATGCCGACGCGTTCGATGAATGCTTCTATCGGGTTTTCTATACCATTGCTTTGGTTGTTTATGGCTTGTTCTATGTATTCTTTAGAATATTTTATTTCGTTCTGTAATGTAAGAAGCTCTTGAAGATATTTCTTTAAAATCGCATGGTCAAACAGAACTATTGATTCTTTGCCTTCGATGAAAGCCCATAAAGTACGCCAATATTCAAAATGGAGCACTTTCTCGAATACTTTCTTCTCACGTTCGGATGCTGGTACCGGCAGTCTTTTCCGGATGTGCGATATAATGGACTGATGGATGTTCTGCACCCATATATCATCCCCTGCATTAGTACTGTTTTTTTTGTACTCCGAATAAACCAGCTCGGGCGTGAACAGGCTGCACAAGTAATTCTTGATTCTATCCTTATTGGCTTCGGGTTCTTGTGTGGAGAAAAGCAGAGTTAGTGCTCTGATTTTCCGGAGAGGGGTATTGTACGTCTCGCAGAATAGAATCATTTGCTGTACTATTCGTGTGATGTTGTCTTCTTGCCTGTAAAACAGACAGGGAGACAACATTGGTGGGACATGCATTACGTGCATATCTCCCGAAGCGGTTTTCATGGCGATTCGCACATTATTATAATCTCTTATGTCTAAACTTAGAAACATACGCTTTAATTCTTTTCATGTACAACGATTGGAGTAGCTATCCATTGACCGTTCTGGATGATGCCGATGGAATAAATGTCTATAATCAGGTCTCCGCCGGCTTTCATCAGTGACCGGTAATTGGGTATAAATCCGTTGATGGTCAGTCTGTCGCTTTCATGATATTTTGTAGCATCATACAGCTCCTTATATAATGTCGGTGTCACTAACTGTATGCCGAATTCGGCCAACAGATTTCTCGCTAACATATTCGCGTGAACAATCTTTTCGGTTTCAACCCCACGTGTTTCAAACCACTCTTTTATGCCGTCAGTCTGCATGTAGGCATCCAATATACTCAGGCGGTTCACCCATCCCAGTGAATTCTGCGCCATCTTGCATAATGCAAATGAAAGGATTTTGAATATCTCTTGCAAACTGATGTCTTGCCATAATTGGGTTCCCAAGACGTTCAATACGTTGGTTTCAGAGGTTTCTTCAATATTATTTTTTAGCTCATCGTTGGTTTCATTGATGAAACTGACAATGACTGCTTCTTTAGCGGTAGCTTTTACTTCTTCCAGTATTTCTGATATGTCTTCCAGTATTTTCTGGTATCTTGCACGATAAATCTCCGTATGCTCATTTTTTATACGTTCGTCCATCTCAAGCATCTTCTCGACTTCCGGAATTAAGCCTTTCAGTTGCTCCTGCGGTGTAGCGACATGTTGTAAATTTTGTGTCCTTTCTTTCGGAAATGCCTTTATGAGGCTGCCAACAGACGTTTCGATGCTTTCTTTATAATCTTTAGCCTTTTCTTTTTGCTCACGGGCTTTCTCGATTGCAGTATCAAGTTGGCGAGGCAGTTTGTCTTTTTGGTATGCCCACTCGGATTCCGTGTATAAGTCTTCTACTTTTCCGGCAATCTCTGACATCTGTTTTTTGATTGCTTCAATTGTTTCGGCTACTGTAGGATAGGGGGGATTTATGATTTCCAGTTTCCCTAAATCATTTAATTTACTTTGTTCTATCCTTGTATCAAGTTCCTTTTCCAAAGAGTTTGTGTTCAGAGCGCCTTCTTCTAGGTCGAATTTGTTCTTGACAATACTTAGCAGCTCTTGGCATTCTTGTTTTTCTTCTTTTACCTTTTGAGCAGCAGGCACGATGCGTTGGATGCACTCGGTCAAGGTCTTTGCGCCTTTCAGTACTTCGTCATTGTCGGTCAACTCCTTCAATAATGCAACCAGTTCATCGTAGTATTGGTTGAAACTCTCTTTGTCTGTTACTTGTATGTCTTTTCTGAGTTTCTTCTGGATGTGTGAAATCAAGTCTTGAGTAGCCTTCTTTTCTTCTTGACCTTTTTTCATAAAGGCTACAGCTTCTTCTATGTTTTCGCCTTTGATACCGGTTTTCTTCAAACTTGTCAGTATTTCTTTTTCGGCGATTTCTTTTTGCTTTTCACATGCTGCAGTTGCATCTTTGGTAGCCTTTTCTTGCTTCTCACATTTGTCTTTCCAAGTCTTTACGTCTACGGTAAGTCTATCTTTTTCTCCTTTTAAGCTCGTAATGTCTTTTTTGTATTGACTCTCTTTTTGGTTCTGTTTTATTTCCGCTTTCTCGTATTCGCGGATGTCTCCTTGTAATTCATTACACTTTTTAGTGGCGTCAAGTAGCTCTTTCTCAAGTGCCTCCTTTGCATGAAGAAGTGCTTCTTTCTCTTGTTGGAGTTTAATGCTGGTTTGAGTCAGTCTTTCTATCTCTTTCTGAGCCATTTGTTTATCTTCTGATGGAGGCAGTTTGTCCTTTGAAATCTGTTTGCTTAAGTTGGCAATGGCAATAATAAGCACTATGACTATGATAATCAAGACGACTATGATAATCAAAGCACTCAATTCCAAAACTGTAAAATGATCGAATGCGAAGGATTGTTTGTTGATTGGCAGATTTTTTATCGGCAGTTTCACAATCTTGTATTCTTCTCTGTCATAGTTCGTCCCATCCGTACAGGTAAGATATGAAACTTTAATATTCACTTCTTCTATTCCCTTCTCTTTTACTGCATTTTCAAACTTCTCTTTGTCTGCTAAAGCAATCTTGATGGAATAGCTATTCCGTATGAATGGTACGGAATCTGTGTCTGCATTTATCCCGATTTCGCGAAGGGCTTCATTGTCTATTTTGAAATTTTTAATCATACCTGCCTTCATACGTAGTTTGAATTCTATTCCTGTAGAATAGATGCCATTGTAATCCAGACTGTCGGAGCACTCTGACAGTTCAACTTCTGCTTGTGGATTTTTAATGAAATAGACACTTGTATTATCCAATATGATTTGCGTATAAGAGGCATTGGTCATATCTAAGATGACAGGAATATTGTTATTTATTGCTACACTATCCCTTGATGAACCTGGAAATGTTGCAAATTCATTCTGCAGTTTAACCGCTAATGCAGCTTTCGGAGCTTTGCCATTGACAACTTTCAGCGTGCATACCGGACAAAGTTCATCACTTAAGTAAATAAAAGTGTCCTTTTGTAGGCTCCATCCTTCAGGGATATTTTTTGCCTTAACACCTTTCTCGGAATAATGTATTTCAAACTTAACTGGTGTTTCCTGGGGAACAACGTTAGCACAATAGAGGCTTACGCTATAAAATAAAGCAGTAATGATTGATATGAGATTTTTCATCGTTATTCTGTTTTAAAAGGTTTCTTTCTGATTAATGTTGAAAACAACCGGCCATACGCTCTTCTTGTAAGCGGAGTTGTCCAGACTGTCAATGGTGGCAGGTACTTCGGGCAATATATATTGGTTGATGGCGAACTTCACATTGTTATCTTTGGTTATGGACACAGAGATGGTCATATCATGTTTGTTGTCGAACACGTCTAACCCCACGGATTGCATGATGGACAGATATTCTGATTTGTTCCTCCATTCCCTTTCGGTCATCTGCTGTGACATATATGTCTGCACAAAGTGGATTCTGTCGGTGCTGCCCAAGTTTATATGTTCTTTTTCGCCTTCGAAGATAATGTTGTCTTGGGAGGCATCTGCTATTCGTTGGGTGCCTCGCTTCAGAATCTCTTCATACTTCCAAAGTCCCTCTGCATAATATAAAATACCATAAGATGCAAACAGTTTGTCCTCTGCGTTGAACTGTATGATGGAGTCTTTGCGGCTGAATATGGAGGCATAGACCATTGCTCCCTCCACCACTACGGTTTTTAGCTTGTCTTCTTTGACAGGGGCTTCCTTCGAGGAAACCTTGGAGGTTGGGGCAGCGTTGGAGCTTTGTACAGATTCGGCCACCCTGTTGCCTGCCGATTCGGCTTGCCGGGTATTGCCGGGCTGCTTGACTTCGTTTTTGTTAAAGCCTCCCAACAAACTGTTCTCTGCCTTTTGCGGAGTATTGGGATATGAGCTTAAGATAGAAGAGGACTTGCTTCTGTTATTGCCTTCGGCTGTATATATAATGTCGCTATAGTCAGTAGTGTCGTCTTCCTGGTCGGGACCTAATTGAACGATGTTGCAGTTGCTTACTCCCCATTTCTCCAAAGCTTCCTGGAAGCTGTCGCGGATTTCCTTCAAACGTGAACTACGTCCGGAAAAGATTACGGTATCAACCTTGGGGTGCTGGCTGGCATCGTAGCCAAGTCCTTCAAAGAAAATGTCCAATAGTTCAGAGGTGACTTCCTTCTTGAATTGTTTGTATAACCTATTATTGCGTACATCATTAATATCTACTTTCACATTGGTCGTTGTACGTGTGTTTCCTATCTTGACATTGTCGGCATACTCCGGCTGGTTCAGTTTTACTTTTACTACGTTTTTGATATAATTCTTATAGTAGTTTGTCAGGTCGCGTTCAGCACCTAAGACACTTTGGTCTAACTTTACGCAATTCCGCAGAGTATCACTGTTTTTTTCATTCTTGGATACTACTTCTGCCAAGATGTAGTCCAAGTAGTTACCGGCTTTATTGATTCCTATCTTTCCGAGGATTTTTACCGTCGTGTGCGGCGTAGCTCCATTTTCCTGCTTCTTGTGGAAATAGGTAAGGTCCAGCGTACCCGCTCCCATGTCATATACCAGTACAAGTTCTTCTTTCTTCAACTGTTCCTTTTGCCGGGCATTCATCTGGTGGTTCAGTGCATGCCAGTTGTGCAGATAGTAGCAGGCAACTGCGTCCGACTCGCTGACAAAGCGGATGTATTCCTCATAGATGTCAGGAAAGTTGTCTTTTACTATAGAGTTTAAGATGCTCTTATGCTTGGGAGTATACGTATTGGGAATTGTGAGTACAATTTTGTTTATAGCCTCTTTGGGCATGGCAGGCTTAATGAAGTAATTGAATAATATACGGTAAACTTCGGAAAACAACCTGTCAATCTTGCCTAACTCAGAGCAAGACTTTATTTTCACCTCATCTCTATCTTCATCCTCTTCAAATATGGCTACAGCCGTCTGCTGCCCTTGTGCATTGAGATATTTGTAGTCTTTGTAAGAATAGAGATTGGGCAGTTCGGAATAGCCCACCAGAGATTTCAGACATGGGAGCAACTGGGTATAGTTACGTATCTGTAATTTTGATGTGGGCGACAGGCATATTGCCAATTTACTATATGGTTTGGTGGTATCTGTTGCACCGAAGGAACCACCTTGCTGCAATATGATGTCCGACGAGATGAAAGGCAGCCCGTTTTCAAGGATGTCCTGCGAATAAGAAGAATCATTGTACCCGCCCCCTTCGAATACTCTTCTTTTTTGCTTGTTCAGGTTTAGGATGTTTGTTCCATAACAGGCGGCAATTGCCGATGTACCATAGTCTATGCACAACCATTTGTCTTGCGGGCGTATGTTGATGGTATGGATGAATCTGTATACGATTTCCTGCGTTGTATTCCGGTTGTCAGGGTTGCCATCCGGGTCTTCGTAGTACGAAATGCGCACATTGATGTCCACTGTGAAGCTGCGTTTGGTTTTATCTCTTGTCTCAATCCGGCCAATCCGTTCCGGATGAAATCGCATCTCGTAGTCAACATAGGAGTTGGGAGCATTGTACAGATTCAGCACGGATGACGATGTGTCTCCGTTGCTGTTTCTTATGGTGAAACAGTTCTCTGTTTCATAACCGTCCCGCATCTCAATCTTCGGGCAATTTTCATGCAAGATTACCCTTGTCTCAAAACTGCTGATGACTATTTTGGCATCTTGACCGTTGACGTTGGAAATGGCATTGTTCTGTAGGCGCAGGATAGAGACGGGTGCCGCATTCAATCCCGGTTGGTAATTGATGGGACGCAACGAAATGTCATATTCGGACACCAGGGGAAGTGGCGAGAATGCATCTGTGGTTCCATCACGGAAAAAGCATCTTAATTCAGAATGGACTTTATCTTTGATGATGAAAAACTCCTTGTCTATTGTGGCAGTGTTTTTCTCTTCCTCCAATTTCAGATAGGAAGGCACATAGTGAAATGTGGCTTTTATGCGAAATGTGGCTTTTTCTGCGGCAGGATTACCCAGACGGTTGGTGTCCAGGAACAAGCCGTATTGAAACTCTCTTCCCGATTCCAATCCCTGAATATCAGTATCCTGGACATAGTCATTGGTACTTTGCCGGCATAGATAGACATCTTGGGTAGCTCCTTCTTCTCCTTCCAAGTAGATGCTCAAGATGCCGTGCAGTCCGGGTGTCGCCTTAAAGGCATTGGGATTCGATACGGTGATATGCCCGATAGCTACAAAGCCATTTAGCGAAGGACGGTAGTTGTACCCATCCTCAAATTCCTTGTTGAGTTGTATCTCCACTTCCGGTTTCTTGTAGTGGTTTCTGAAGGCGACATTGAAGATATAGTCTTTGTGCAGCACATATTTCTCCTTTTTGTTTTTTTGTCCTTCTACCACCCACCTATATCCTACCTGGTATCGTTTTTGTTTTACCAGCGCTTCTCTCCACTCGTCGGCATTCAGGTTCATTTCCTTGGAAAGCATAACAACCTCCATATCCGTTGTTCCTTTGATGTTGTGTGTGGAGGTGCCTTTATGGATGGCACCGTTATGCTTGATGTAGAGGCATTGCTGTCCATTTTCAATGGAAATGCCCTCTGTGCACGTCGCGTCTTCCAGGCGGACATCGATGTCGGAATTAATCTGCTTGCGTATCCGGGTGGGGATAAAGCCTAACAGCTTGATATAATCAGGGTCTATCTGAAGGATATGTTTGGCTACAGATATCTCCTCTTGATAGGCAAGATCAATGAAGACATCGTTTGTTATTGTTTGTTCATTGTCTGTTATCTTTATGCGTCCCATGATTATTACGTTTTTAGGTTGATAAAATGAATCATTTAAGGTGAATATGCTTTTCGTCGAAGAAGCGTTGATTGTACTGCTTGCTGATGTTTACAACGGCTATGCAAAAGAATATGATGCACAGGAGGGCCACTCCGATGCATCGCCATATCAACGCTGCTTTCTCCTGGTCGTCATCGCAAAAGAACCAGAGGAAAGGCATAGCCTTGAATACGGATGCCGTTTCTTCAAATTCTATCTTTAACTGTCGCACTAAGCCGCGCGAGGCATGCGTTTCGTCACCGTATGCACTCATCACCATAGAGTCGTAAAACCCGTCTTTAATATTTACCCACGACTGCAACTGTAGGGATGTGTTTACCGGTATGGTAGATTCTTTGATATGGAAGAAAGCTTTTCCGTCCGGCATTAATGTGACGGAATCCACCGCTCCCTTTTCATTTTGCAGGGTGACGACTGTCTTCCGTACTTTATAATTAGGATGGTTTCTGTCCTGACATTCAAATTCAATCTCGTATCCACCTTTAGCCACCCGTTTGGCCTTGACTGCCGAAGGATATTCCAGGGCCGTCTCTATGGTGAAATAGCGTTGTAGCGGAAGGATTTCGAAGACAATGGCGGATAAGAGCTTTCCCCGTTCGGTGCAGTCATACTTTTGGATGTACTTGAATTGATAGTTCTCTTGGATATTGGAACAAAGTTCCATTATGGAATTTACATCCAGCTTTTTTGTTTTGTCTTGGCATGCGTTTACGTCTTTTACTTCCTTATCGCTATTATTGCCGTTATAGTGGTCGTCCGTCACCATGACTAAGAAGGTGCGGTTGTTGAGGGCTGTTGCCTCGTCGCTGCCTAATGCTAATAAGGAATAAGGGCGGCTTAATGAAAGCATGGAAAACGAATCGCTCTTTTTTATCCCTTGGGTGGCAAGATAGTTCCACTGCGTATGCAGAATTGCGTTCCGCATTTCATCCTTATCGGGCGTGCTGTATTTCAGTTGCTTGCCGTTTGGGGTGGACAGAACCGTTACAAATTTGTCCATATCCTCTGCTGCTCCCAAGCTGAAACTGATGGCGCTGAAAAGGTCTCCGTCTCTGAAGTACGGTGGAATTTGGGAATCTCCATCCAGCAATATACGGTTTAATTGTCTCAGTATCTTGGGATTTTGGGCTGCAGGTACATTTAGGGATGAGTTTATATTGTAGCCTGCATTGTCGAACGCCAATATCACATGGTGCCTTATCTTGGAGTCAAGCTGTGCAAATAAGAGGCAGGGTAATAGAAATACCCATAGCATGAGAATGTTTTTTATGTATTTCATCGTTTTTAGATATAATAATGGCTGTAAGCTATGCCCACCGTCCTGGATATATATTACTAAGCCAAAGGAAATATAAAGAATGTTATTCGCAAAAATAGGTAAAATGTTTACTTAAAACAAGGAAAAGTTATTCTTTTTGAAGAATAATTTAATGATTAGTAGTCTGAAAACGTAGTGCGTTATGTGTACTATCGGTGATTATTCAACAATGATAAATCGATGGACAAATCAATAGTCTTGAAATGTGTCTTGTTGCTTCTTTCTCGAAATATTTTGTTTTTTTTCTGCAACCAAAGTTCATCCTTTTGCGTCTAATAAGAAAAAAGAAGAGCTATGAAACTAAATTTTTCCATGGATGAAATCCGTATTAAAGTAGAAGAGTATATAAAGAAAGGTGGCCGTGCTACCGGTCGTCCCTTACTGGCAGTCTATTATGTGATGACTGCTGATACGACTCCCGAAAGTGAACGAACCAATATCATGATTGCTTTGGTAGCGATTGTGTTCCCTACAAGCATAGAAGATATTCTGGGGCAACTCTTCATGGTAGGAAAGGGGGGTGCTGCCGTTTATGCCTATAAGAAAGTGAAGAAGTATATTACGCCTCAGATAAAAGATAAGGTGGAGGCTAAACTGGACGAATGGTTCCATGATAATGTGGCGGAGGTGGAGCCGCTATATCTGGAATCGAAATAAGAGCTACAGATTCATAATTTGTATGTCATACATAAAAAATAAAGGTTGCAACTTCTATCAATTGCAACCTTATTCTTGGTGTGGACCAGCCTGGGCTTGAACCAGGGACCTCCAGATTATGAGTCGCAAATATTTGATTTTCAGATATTTGTATTCTATTTCTTTTCATATCCATACCTCTTGATTTCCAAGCCCAAAGATAATATTTCCTTTTCAAATAATATCCCTTATTTTCTTCTATTTTCCTGAGATGTGTGCAAATTGTGTGCAATCAGATTTACTTCAAACATAGTTCATGAAATCATAGTCATCTTTGCTAACTTTACTTTTTATAATATTTTGTGCCTCTATAAAGTCATCTCCATAGTACTGCTTACGTTTTGCTATTTCAGTAGGTTCTAAATTTAAATCTAATAAATCTTCCCATCGGTAATCATTTAATCTATGACTGAGAATGTTGACACTGCATTTTCCAGTAATTAAATCAAAGAACTCATCTTCTGAAACTACTTTCCCATGAGTAAATGTATGGAAACGATTTAGGAAAAGCATAGTCTTATATAATGATACTAATTGATTTTGTCCAGTTCCACCTATTCCATTACTGCTCAAATGCCAATTACTTTCACAATGGATTATACGAAAATCATAATGAGTTTTTTGATAAGCTATTGCTGTAAAATGTTCTTTGACATCAGCGGTGAAAATATAAACAGTTTTAGGCTTGTATTCTTTATATATTTGGATTGCATTCTCTGCCCAAGTATAGGTAAGGCAGTGTTTGTGGAAAGGTGTATTACATCCTGTTTTTAACCAATCTAAATCGATCTCATACTTCTCTGCAAAGCATGATAACATGCTTGATGATGGCATAATACTCCCATTTATGATGTCCTCGATTAATGAAATGCTCTCTATTGATAAATCTTCAGCAATTGAAGCCCCATTAAGCATTGGATCTCTTTTGTTTACATTAAGAAGTTTTATTGCTTCAAGTATTCTTGTATTATATTCAGGGATAGATTGTTTTGTTGATTTATCTATTTCCAGTGTTTCATTTAGTATAGAGATAGGCAATGCAATTTTTTTATTGTTATCTTTCTTTTTGAATATCTCTAAAAGAAATCCTGAAATCAAATTTGAGAAGATTGTTTCTAACATAGGTGCCTTAATTATGATTGATTTTCAATATGGGATTGATAATTCATATATGATTGGATTACGAAATTAGTCTGCTATATAATTCTATTTTATTCAATAAATGTTTGAGTATATTATTCCCTCTATATTCTCCGTCACAATATCTCACATAGCTTCTTAATTCTTCAATTTTGATTTTTGTAGAAAATAAGGGATTTTGCTCTTCATTCAGTAAAACAATTTTTTCTGTTCTTTCATATTCGTTACAGTAGGTCATGTAAAATACGAGTAATTCCACTATTAAAAAGTTGTTTGTTGAGTTGCTAGAAGTTACATTAATTGTGGTTTCAAGAAATGTTACTAATTCTTGGATGTCAAATTGCTTAGATTTAATCTTATTATATATAACCGTTTTATGATTTCTAACATAAACTAAAAAGAAGAATAAAGGCGGAGTAACATATTCTTGATATTCGAAAGATTTAAGAGCTATTCTTGAATGAGCAAATAACTTTTCCAGTTGGCGTAATGTCAGTTTTGACGCATTAGCAAGCATTGCTGCAAATTTTATAAATTCTTCATCTTCTGATTTATTACGAAAAGAATCTAATCTGTTTTGATTGTTGAAAAAGTTCTTGAAATCAAAGTAGTCATATAAATATTCACAGAATACTTTCGGGTCAGGCTCAGGGAGTCTATACTCTAAATCTATAAATCGCAGTAAATAATCTTCGCTATCAATACTTTCGCTACCATAGAATCCTTTAATAGAATTACACATTTGTGATTTATCTATTGATAAAATAAAAACAATTCCATTTACAGAGAAAAAGTGTTTTACTTTCTCTAATACTTCAACAGCATAACTTGGACGACATCGATCTAATTCATCTATAATAAATACTATAGGCTTATCAGGACTTTCAGCTTTAACATATTCTGTTAGTAATTCCTTAAATTCATCAATACCTTTCTTCCTTTTGCAATATTCTTCTATTTCTTTCTCTAAAATTTCGGTTGTTGCTGATAAAGCATTTTCTATAGTTTCCGTTACTATTTCGTTATCTATATAATGGTTAGCTATTGCTTTTCCTAACGAAGGAATTATATTTCTCGTTACAGTAGCAGTAGTTTTTAAAATCTTATTAAATATCCTTTCATCATTCTTGTATAGTAATTTTTTTAATTCTCCAAGGATCGCTACAGAAGGATCAGTTAATAAATCATTTTCCCATGCATTGAAATAGAGGGTTTTATAATCATTGTTTTTTAGTTGCTGCTCCCACATTTTTACGAATGTAGTTTTCCCGCTTCCCCATTGTCCGTTGATGCTCAAAACAAATCCTTCTCTGTAAGAACTAATAATATCGGATAATATTGATGCATATATTTGACGGTTTAATTTGCAATTTTCAAATGGGTTTTCCTTTGAAATAATTATGTCATCGTGCTTTATTGTCATACTTAATTGCTTTTATTCGTGCGCAATTTAGATTTGCACACTGCATATATATTGAGTTATATCAATGATAGGAAGTTTACTTCCTGCATCATTCACAGCCTGCATAAATTCAGTACATTCTTGTTGCGTCATTTTCTTCCTGCAATAAGCATAATACAGAAAGTCAAGGGTTGTCAGATAAGTGATATTGTTTTGGGAACAATATTCTTTTATGTCTCTTAAATTGCTACTCCCTAATACATCTTGGTTATCTCTGCAATAAATCATACACGCACTTTCCCCTTGTCCCAATCTACGTTGCAACGAGAAATACTCTTTCATAGATTCTCCTTTGGGAGAAAATATCTCTTTTCTTAATTTAGAAAAGTAGCAGAGATAATTATCTATGAAACCTCTTGTTTTAGAGTTCTTTGAAACTTCATTGTAAACCACGTCTAATATTATATATTCATATTCGGGGAATATATTAGGCAATAGTGAAAAGTTACCCGCTTCTATAAAATGGATAATTACATCAGCATCGAGTACTATTTTCGTTTTCTTGTGTTCCATTGATACTTATTTTACTGAGTAGCTCCATATAATGGCTTTCTGAAATTTTTTCTTTATCGAATAAATTACGTGCCTTCTCTCCAAAATCACCGATAACCAACCCCTCATTTGCAGCTTCGTATAGAGCTGTATCATATCCGAAACATCTTGCAGAGTGTTTTACTCCTATTTCGGAAAGTTGGGTACGCGTGTTTTCTGATATGAGGCCAATATTTAATAATCGATATAACAGAGCCGAACGAGAGACAGAAAAATAGTGTTCAAGTTTTAAAATCGTTGCTATGGAAATGTTTCTAGTATTTAGTTCTGTTTCAGGTATTAACTGACAAATTCCGGCTTCCGGCATTAATAAGGAGGAGGCAAACATATCCGCATTCTGCTCTACTTTATTTTTACTGTATCCCGGGTTGCATTTATGCGGTGTCGGTTTTTCTTCTATAAATAAGTGATATAACTCGTGGGCAATTGTAAAATGCTGTCTTCCTCGCGGCTGATTAGAATTGATGAGCATGAAACGGTGTCCGGAATTATCCTTTAAACACATACCTGAAAAATTCTCAGACAGGGGTCTGAAAATTGTAAGTACATTCAGTTTTAGGAGCAGGCTTTTCAATGTAATAGGCTCGGATGAACTAAGCCCATTATCTGTACGAAACTCTGATACTTGTCTTTCTATAATAAATTTATTCAGCTTCATTTTGGGCTATTCGTTCCATTTTTAGGTATGATTTCACAATATCCTTGAAATTTGCTATTTCTTTCAAATCACCGTCTTCTAAATCGGAAATTCTAAAAGCGGTGGCCATAATTTCATTATCAGCTTGAATATTATCTTCAAACAGAATAAAAGGTTCACAACCAAATAGATTTGAAAGCCGTTCTAAAATATCGTACGGAACTTCTCTTGTTCCTCCTTCATAATTGCTATATGCAGAACGTTCTATCCCAATGGATTTAGCTATCTGTTCTTGTGTAAAACCGGATAACTCTCTAATTTTCTTTAGATTTTCTCCAATAATTTGATTAATCGTTTTCATGAGTGTCTCCTATAATTTCTGTGGCAAAATTACCTATAATTTGTTGTATATACAAATATTGCCACAAAAAGTTTACCTATTTATAGTTATTTAGATTACATTTTTTGAAATATTTTACAGTAATCGTTATTCGCTATATAGATGTTTGATTCTCTTTTTATAAGAGTATTGTATATTAACAAATGGAATTATCTGTATCTATTGGTTATAAGATATTTAATATTTTTTATTATTTAGTTTTATACGGTTTTTCGACACTTTCTTATGATTATTGAGAGAGCTTTGTCTTCTTGTAGCTGTAGTATATTGTTGTATTACAGTTGTTTATAGTCTTATACTGTCCTTTCTATTGTCTTTTACCCGTTTGAAATTAATGTCTAAACTACTCAAAACCAATATTCAAAAGGCTTCAAAACGTTTATATTTCCATTCAAATGAGGATATATAGACTATCGTAAGTAATTCCGCTTGCGGGTAATCACTAAAACCATGTATAATTATTCAAAAGACGGTATCGTAGTCTCTACGGTACTTGATGCACGTACTGCCAACAAAGAAGGTAAATATCCTGTTAAAATCAAGGTTTATTATCAAAGAAAGCCCAAGTATTATTCTATTGGTGTCTACATGACGAAAGAAGAATGGAACAAGCTGCCGGAAAGTAAATCTTCTGGAAGCCGGAAAATCAGACAAGCCATTGAAAGTAGTTTTTCTTTAGTCCGTATGAATGTTGAAGCTCTGGCAGAGAAAGGAACATTCTCTTTCAATACGCTCAATTTACGTTTGGGAAAAGCTACCGGTGATACTCTGAACAGTGCCATACGAGCTAAGATTGAGGAACTGAAAAACGAAGAAAGAATCGGGACAATGCAGTTCTATCAAACTACATTGGTAATGGTTGAGGAAGTCGGCGGCAAAGATATTCCATTTAGTGCCGTTACGGTTGAATGGTTGCAAAAATGTGAAAGACTTTGGTCAAAAACGAGAAGTATTTCTACAATCGGTATGCACATGAGAAATATCCGTACTTTGATGAATGAAGCCAAGAGAGCCGGCGTTATCAAAGAATCGCAATACCCATTCGGAAAAGGTCTGTTCGAGATAAAGACCGGTATCGGAAGAAAGAAAGGATTGACAAAGAAACAGTTGAAGGCCATTTTCGATTATAAGAGTGAAAATGAAACTACTAACAGATATAAAGACCTCTGGATATTCATTTACTTGTGCAACGGTATCAATCCGACAGACATGCTGAAATTGAAGTTCTCGGATATTGTGGACGGTGAAATATGTTTTGTAAGACAGAAAACAGAGCGCACGACAAAGAACAGGAAAGAGATACGTGCAGTTGTTTCTCCCCAATTACAGACAATAATTGACAAGTGGGGAAACAAGCCGTTACCCGATAATTACATATTTCCTTATATGAAAGGGCATGAAACGGCTATAGAGCGTAAAGCGATTGTACGCGATGTTGTCAAGCGAATCAACAAGCGTATGAAGTTGATAGGTGAAGAATTGGGTATCGGCAATATCACCACATACACCGCAAGACATTCATACGCTACCGTATTGAAACGAAGCGGAGCCAATATCTCTTATATAAGTGAATCCTTAGGACATACCGACCTGAGGACTACGGAAGCATATCTGGCGAGTTTCGAGAAAGAGGAGCGTGCTAAGAACACTAACCTTTTGACTTCGTTTTTGTAGCCTATATAGCCTATATGGGGCCTTTCTTACTTTCCTGTCCGGTAATTCTATTCATAAAGGAAACCGGGCTTTCTTTATGCAAAATTACCGGTGCGAGAGCTTAATTCTGGTTAAGAATATAGTTAAAATACCTTTTTCTTTTATATTCCGACAAAAAAGAGGATATATGTAATGTCCGATGATTCATGTATTCGGAGCATTACTAAATTCAAAATAAATAAAGTTATGGCACGAAAGAAAAAAGTAGAAGAAGAACAACCGGTGACTGCCGAAGTTGTAGAGACTAAAAAGAAATCTTCAAAGAAAGCACCAAAGACTAAAATGTCTGCTCAAAAAGAAAGCATACAGGAAACCGGTGTTCAAGAGCCGATTGTCAAAGAAGAAAATACGAAAGATTCTTTTAAAGACAAAGATTATACAATCGATGAGCTTATAGATATGTTAGGGCCGGATATTGATTGTGAGGATGATACAGAGTTTTCATTAACGGAAGATACTTCTTCACAAGAACAGGAATACATTATGGAGGATATGCTTGCCACATTGGATGAATCAAGCGAAAGTGATGATGAAAAATGTGTTTCAGATGAAGTACTTGATAATTTTGACAAGGCACTCAAAGGAAAAGGTCTTGGTGAAGATTATTTTCGGAAGAAAAAAGAACGGCTCAAAGAGATGGAGTTGGAACATGAGCTTCACGAATTTGCTATTGATGAAATGCTGGATGAAGAAAATTGATTAGATTTGTAATAGCGGCAGTCTCTTAAAGAGATGAAAACTTTTGTAATGTACTTGATTTTATCTAACTTTGTCCTGTCATAGCAATATGACGGACATATTAGAAATTTAAAGTACACGAAAGTGTCTAACTGATTCTCTACGACAAAGTCTGGTAAACTATAAGTAGAACGGGATAGGTTAGCATGTCTCGCGTCATATCTGTATATGGCGTGAGGCTGCTGCTTATTTTAGTTCAAGGTCTTACCAGAGCCCGTCGTATAAAATGAGTTGGCAGTCCTCACGCTTTCGCATTTTATGAACTCTTCTTTGAGGCTGGGGAGAAAACAAAAACTTTATTTAAAATGAAGACATTAAGAATGTTTGCAACCACTTTGATGATGGTTGTATTGTGTGTTGGTTTTGCATCATGTGGTAATGACGATGATAAGGATGAGCCTTCTCCTTATTATACAGCAGAAGAATTGGTAAACACTACTTGGACCGGTTCCAATGCAAAGCAGGATGCCTATGAAATTAAGCTAACGAGCAAAACTGATTTGACATTAAACATTAAGAGCAAGGGTGGAACTGTCTATGTTGATAATGCAGCTTTAAAGTATGAGTACAATGCTGAAAACGGAAACTTTACGTCAAGTTATGAAGGTACTTCCATTAAAGGACAAATAACAAAAACTTCAATGACGTTCTCGTTGGACGGCGAAAAAATAACATTGAATAAAAAATGACGCTCCTATGAACAATAAGAGTAAATTTAATATCATAGCCGGGCTGGCTATGATATTTTTATTTGTTACTTCATGTGATACGGAGAAAGAAGATGTACCGGAAAAAGGGGATGAAATACAAAAGGTAGAAATACCCTCTTCCGATGCAACGAATCCTATTGTAGCAGGACAAATGATAGTTATTCATGGGGAAGATTTCACTGAAAATAGCGAAATATGGATTCAACCTTCCACAGTAACCAAAGCAGAAGGAAAAGAAATGAAAGCTGAAATTATATCAGTTTCAGAAAATGGCATATCTTTCATAACGCCTAAAGTGTCCGGCCAATGCGATATACTTTTAAGGCAGGGCGGTAAAAGCCAAACATTAGGTTCCGTTTATATGGAAGAGAAAGATTTAGAGAGTCTTTCAGAGTATATGTATATTATAGGGGGGCAGAAGAAAATTCACTATCATTACACAAATACGACCAGTCTAATAATTCTTTTCAGAAAGTAAGTGAGTTACAAAAAGGGGATATTATCAAGTTTGTTTTGTCCGGCACTAATGGTAACGGAGTAGCTTATTATTTTCAGGACATATCTGCCTCCGATAAAGTAAGTCTATGTAGTTATGACTTGAAAACCAATAAAGAGCAAGTAATATGTAGTGATTGGCTTACTAAATTCAATAATTCTGCTAACGGACAAGCTATTGGCATGATTGAGGGAAGTTTATGTGGAGTTGAATGTTCCTGGGAAAAAGGTTTTGAAATTATCCAGTTTGGCAATAATGGGACGAAGACCTTGATTAAGACTTTTCCAACAAGTCAGTTAGTTGCAGGCAAAGAGGTAATCAAGTTTTATTGTGAAGACGACAACCTTCTTTTTAACTATGATTCTTCCTCTAAATCTGTATTGGTTACGGGCTCTATTCAATTTAAGGGCGAAGATGATACGTCGGAATGCCTTATATCCTTGAATATAAAGACTGGCGAGATTAAGATGATAAGAGACGAGCAGTCAAAGATATGGTTTCAGACATTGAGTACAGGAAAGCAAATACTATTGCTTGAAACTGATACGGAAATAGACGAAACAACTATCAAGACGATTAACCCTGTAACACTGGAAGTTGGAAACACTTTAGATGTGGTAAAACAATATATATTGCATCCGGTCTATAATGCACAATCCAATTCAATATGTTGGAAGAAACATAATGAATCGGAATATTGTATAATGAAGTATAGTTTGGAAGATAAGACTACCAGCAAAACAATTGCTTCTTTACCTTATATTGAAGCATTATTCTCAATTAAATATTAGAACTTTTAAAATCAAGTGAATCCTCTTGTTGTGACTGTGCAGCAAGGGGATTTTTTTATGCCTTAAAATCTGAACTACCGGAAAAACAAAAGTTCTGTATGTACTATGCTTCTATAAATCAAGCAATTTTTACGTTTCTTCTTTAGCCCCATGCAATCACGGGCTTGCCATATGTTCGTACCTAAAAAAGGCTGTTTTCGTCTCCTGCATCAAGCTTTTCTCTAGCCTCTAATACTCGATATAAAAAAGCAAGAACATATCTCGAATATGAAAGAATAAATTTGAAGTAGAAAATTGTTACAAGAAATGGTTAAGGTAATTAATTGGATTAATGGCTTTAAAGAGGTTTATTTATATTGCTGTATATTCTATTTCCTCTTTTATAAAGAGATTTATTTAACTAACTATATTAATTTTATAAATAATATTTTTTAGGGATTGTTGTAAGATCGCTCAATGTCCAATGTTCATCTTCAAGGTCATCATAAAAAGGTTCAAATATGATATCTGGAAAAGAAAATTCTTTTTTTTCCGGTGATAAATGAAATCCGGTAGTAAGAAAAGTAAACCCTTTCTTATTATACATATTTTTCTCTTCGATTATTGCAAATTCATATTCTCCTATACATCTCAAGATAGCATATTTATAAGGAGACCAACCAATGTGTACCTCCTCATCTTTTTTTATATGCGGAACATCGATAAGTTCAGGATTGAAAAATGCAGAAACTGTTTCGATAAGTTCAGGGGTGAAAGATTCCGGTATTTCGTTAGATTTGAGTTTGTATTTCTCAATGAAATCTCCCCAGCTAAGATAATCAATACTACGTGCTAAAATTCCTAAAGTTTTAGGAGAAACAATTGCTTCATTGTTTTTTCTATATTCCCATACTTTATAAATGGTCTCTTCACTGATAGACTCTGCTTTATTATATTCTCCTCTTCCTCCCAAAGTTTTAAGTTTCTCGTTAATCTTATGTGCCAAAGTTATATAATCCTGTTTTGTTTCAGGATGAACTTTGAATTCATCTTCTATCGCTTTTCTAAATTTACAGAGTTCTGCTGGTGGGTTCTTCATGCCGTTTTTCTATTATTTTTGGGGGTAAAAATACTGTTTTTTTTCAAAACACCAGAAAACACACTACTAACATTAACTAACACCAACTAACACCAACTAACATTTTTAGACATTATAGTACACCGAATAAAAGCCTTTCTTTGCAGCATGAAACAGAAAGATATAATTATGGAAGCTAAAAGTACCACTTATGACACATTACCGGAACGAATAGATTATTTGATTTCGGAGATTAGAGAAGTAAAGGAGTTACTAACGCAAAGGATTGAGAAACCGGAAGAGATTCCCAAATATCTGTCTTTAGAACAAACATTGCTCTACTTGGAAAAGAAAGGATTTTTGGTGAGCAAGTCGAAACTATATAAGATGACTTCTGGGGATATCATACCTTGCCATAAAAATGGCAACAGAATTTATTTTTTCCCGGAAGAACTGAATGACTGGTTAGAAAAACAGTTTGGAACGATGGGTGGAACGAGCCAATACCTTTCAGACCAGAAAACAATAAATAACATTATAAAATCGGCTCAAACTAAAAAATATTATTATGGAAAATAACTATCAAATTGATGATGAGAGAGCTAATTCAAATTTTTCTATCCATTATGACTGTGGTACTTTAATTGCTCAAAAAGACCGAATTGAATTTGAATCATTGGTAGGAGCACAGGGTAAAATTGTTATAGATTTCACCCCACCGAGAGTCTGTCCGTTTATAACGGAATGCTATGAGAAAAAATATGAAAAACTATTTTTGCCTTCTGACTCTGAAGGTTTCGATTTTTTTATTTCTAACAGTGGTTATGTTTCTTCTGATACGAAGTTTAAGACATTTGCTCAACTTTGGGTGGAATATCGCTCTTCGTGTATGGCTTGTTATAGTCTTTATTTTCACTGGCGAGATTTTTTTAAAAAGTTGGTTGGTCTTGGTTTTAAGATGGGACGACATCCGGAAAATAACAAATTGATAGTTTATTGCAAAAAAGATATTTCTGCAAAATGTAATTGGGATTAGTAAATTGAATAGAAAAAGGAGAACTGCCAATTGCAGCTTATTCTTTTTCAAAATTAAAAAATAAAATCATGAATGAAATAATGAAAACGAATCCTCCTTCAAGACTGGCAAAGAAACTAATTAGCCTTAGCGAGGCAGATAACTGGGAGGAGGCGAAAAATGAATGGAAAATGGGACGGTATTATCATATTTCGGAGCATTGCTCATGCCTTTGTAGTTCCAAAAGAGTACATGATATGACTGTAATTGAGAATATATTCAATACTAATCAGATGCATATTTGTAATTCTTGTGCAAGCTTGTATTTCGGAATACAGGAAAGTCTTAAGATTGAATCTGTAGTGCGAAGATTAAAAAAGAACAAGAATTCGCATATGGATAATACATGCTTGACATATTTACATGGAAACGGAATTCTTGGTCTTTTTGAATTTAAAAACTATGAGCTTGTCAGGTCATCCCGAAAAGATGCGTTTAGTGTTTTTTACAGACAAAGAATCAACGAGAGAATTATACATTTTACAAATTTCGCAAATAAATCTATTTTTGAAAAGATTGAAATTCTCATTGCGTGGAGTAAGAAGATGGAAAACCCACATTGTATTTCTGTATTTGTTGAAAAATGGAAGAAGTTAGCGGACACAGGACAAGTTAATATCGCTTGGTTGGATGATTTTATTGAGAAGAACGAAATAGCGCTGTCTCCATTTACAAAACAGGACAAAGAACTGGCTTTGGAAGCTATCCAAGGACAAGTATTTGCCACTTTAGATATAGAAGAATATTTCTGGTCTACAAAATGTAAGTTGACAAAGGATTTGGCGAAACGTATATTGTTTCCATTCTGTATTGAAGGTTTGGAAGATGGCGAAGTCAGTCAGGAAGAAGCTGAAAAAGAGGTGATGGAAAATATGAGGGAAAGAGAAAGAGAGCTTTGGGCATTTTATCTTGCGCAACAGCAAGATTCACAAAGCGATTCCTGGGATGAAGATAATGCTCGTATGAATAAAATTATTAAGGAAGGGATTGCTGCACAGGAAGCCGGTGGAGAGAAAAAAGTGAATGAAAAAGAAAATTCTGTAGCAATAGAAATGTAATTACTAAATCCAACAGAAAAATAAAATTATGGCTGAAATAATGAAAACGAAAGCTAATCCTCCTTCAAGACTGACAAAGAAACTGATTAGCCTTAGTGAAGCTGATGACTGGGAAGAAGCATCTAAAGAATGGGTAATGAGAGGGTATTATTGTGTTTTGGGATATTGTTCGTGTCTTTGCAGTCCTAGAGGAGTGCATAATATAACAGTGATTGAGAATATACATAATTTCAATCAGATGTATATTTGTAACCCTTGCGCAGACTTATATTTTGGTATTCAGGAAAGTCTTAAGATTGAATCTACAGTAAGACGATTAAAAAAGAACAAGGACTTGAATATGGATGATATATGTTTGGCATATTTGTTCAGGAATAAATTTATTGATAGACTTGAACTTAAAAATTACCGACTTGTCAGGTTGTCCCGTAAAGATGAATACAGCCGTTTTTACAGGCAAAGAATCAACAAGAGAATTATAAATTTCACGGATTATGCCAATAAACCAATTTTTGAAAAGATTGAAATTCTTATTGCGTGGAGTAAGAAGATGGAAAACCCACATTATATATCTGTATTTGTTAAACAAAGGAAAGAGTTAGCGGAGACAGGACAAATCGATGTTGCTTACTTGGATGCTTTCATTGAGAAAAACGAAATTGAGTTATCTTCATTTACAAAACAGGACAGGGATTTAGCTTTGGAAGCTATTGGAGAACAAAGACAAAGTACTTTAGATTTGGAAGAATATGTCAGGACTACGAAACTCCGGTTGACAAATGAATCAGACCAATATGTACTGTCTGGATTCTGTTTTGAAGGTCTGGAAGACAATGATACTTATGATGTGGACAGGCAGGAAGAAACTGAAGAATGTAGGGCTATAAGAAAATTGATAAAAGTGGCAAGGGATATTTCGTTGGATTATTCCATAGAACTACAAGATTCTCAAGACGATTTTCAGGATCAGCAACAAGAGCAGATATACGAACTCTTCAGGATTGGGCGCGCCCAACAGGAAGTCGAAGAAAAGAGAAGGGCAGATGAAAAGGAAAGAAAGGAGCAGCGCCTAAAGGATAAAAAGACAATGCAGGAAGAGCGAAAAGTCAGTAAACTGAATCAAGGAAATTTTGACTTTATATATCCTCATGGTTGCGACACCTTAAAATGGGATCACTTTCATGAAAGTGTTATTTCACCCATAGATAAAGATGTCTTAGATGACCTTTCGTATTTGATTTATACTTGGTTTTTGGATATAAAGAAATCTCGTTCATTGAAAAGTTTCATTTACTTTTTTACAAACAGAGAGATTGCTCATAAATTTAAACTTATACCGTATAGTAGAGAGTTTGTGGAAATCATGTATGTAGGCGCTTTGTTACAACTGATTGACATAGATGAATTGGGCGGTATCTTGAATGATTTATATAAGAGTACAGACGATAATATTAAAAGCGATAAAGTCGAATTGTTAAATGAAATATTATCAAAGAAGTCTTATGTAGCTACCCTTAAAGATAATGTAGAAATATTGATTACAAAAAAATAAATTATGAAAAAAGAAAATGGCAATATCGGGCGACAAGGCTTACTCGTTAATTCTATGATGTCTGGAAAAAGAGGTTACAGGCATGAGCTTTTTGGAGATACTTATCTGGAATTTGCTAAAAACAAGAAACTTAATTGGAAGTTTCGAGATTTAGATTCTGCATACAAAAACAGCACTTTTCCTATTACGGTAAATGCATTGGCGAAGCTTACTTGTTTCATGTGTAACTGGATAAAGGATATTGGTGCTTCCTCTGTAATATCTCCTTATTATATCGGTGAGTATTTTGATGATGATTCATTTTCTAAGATGCGTTCAGATTCATGTGGCTTATTTTTTCCTTTTAAGGAAGGCAAACAATGGGCTAATGTGTTTTGGGTTTTGTCACGGCTTAATAAATCATGTATTGAATCATTATTGGGTCGGATATATTCTGATACCAAGGAGGAGGATCAGGGCTCAAAGATTACGGAGCTCATTGGTTTATTAAGTGTTGATGGGTATACGGTACAGCCTCGAATAGGAGATCGTGTATATGTAGAAATAAAACAATCACAGGGAGATAATGAATCCGTTAGAAAGGTTGTAAATAAGGTAAGAACAAAGAAGATTCCAAGTGGAATAAAGCAAAAAACGCTGCAAGAATTGGCTTGTTTTATAGATGGTTGGGTTGAAGAGTTGAAAACAACAAGGGAACCACTTGTTGTTTGGAAGTACAAGAATCCTTACTGGTTTGTTCCCCAAAGGAGAAAGCGTAAAGACTTATATGATTATCTATTATCATGTAAACTTGAGCAGATTACAGCGGTAATTAAAATTGTATATGGTAGTACGGAAGAATCGCAAAAGAGTGAGAAACTGGATAAACTGAATGAAATTTTTAACAAGGATTTTTATGAGATAGCATTTACTTCCAATATCCTGGAAATAAGAAAGATAACAATTGTTTATTTATAAAATAATGAGAGTCTGTATTTGATAATGATTGAATACAGACTTTCTTCTTGTTATTCATTAAATAAAATAGTTTAATTCAATAATAAAATAGTGTTTCGAGAATAAAAGTTATTTCTGCTTGAAGTGATCTCATCAAACAATCACGCATGGTGATGTATGGATAACCAATTGATCGATAAATATTATAAGAATCAATAAGCCGTTTCTGCTTGAAGTGACTTCATCAAATAATCATGCATGGTGATGTATGGATAACCAATCACTCAATAGATATTATGAAAATTAAAAAGCCGTTTCTGCTTGAAGTGGCTTCACCAAACAATCGCGTATGGTGATGTATGAACAATCGATTGATCGATAAATATTATAAAAATTAACAAGCTGTTTCTACTTGAAGTGGCTTCATCAAATAATCGTGTATGGTGATGTATGGATAATCGATCGATTGATAGATATTATAAAAATTAATAAGCCGTTTCTGCTTGAAGTGGCTTCATCAAACAATCGCGTATGGTGATGTATGAACAATCGGTCGATCGATAAATATTATAAAAATTAATAAGCTGTTTCTGCTTGAAGTGGCTTCATCAAACAATCGTGTATGGTGATGTATGGATAATCGATCGATTGATAAATATTATAAGAATTAATAAGCCGTTTCTGCTTGAAGTAACTTCATCAAACAGTTACGCATAGTGATGTATAAATAACAAAGTCTTGTTTTTCTTATTATGTCTGCTTGAAGTTATACTTCTTGAATCGCTTTTGTTTGGTAGCGGTACAAAAGCTACCTGTTTTCAAAATAATTATGAATTGTAATATCTCTATAACCGGAGAAATAAAGATAGAATCTTGGTTTATTGGAAAATATTGCGAAGAAAAGGGATAACTACCGGTGTGTAGCTTATCTCTTTTCTTATTATCCGTTTATGCAAATTATATGTAAAAGCCTCATCATGGGCATAAATTTGAGAGAACTCTTTGTCAATAGAAGAAGCAGAAAGAAAAAGAATATCATTTACCGGTGTGTCACGTTTATCATTGATTATCACCACTTTCCAGAGGTTGTGTGCAAATTGTGTGCAAGGAGTTTCCGGTAGCATGAAAAAAGCCGCTACAAGGTTGCTTGTAACGGCTTAATTTTCTTTGCTTTATGTCTTGTGGACCAGCCTGGGCTTGAACCAGGGACCTCCAGATTATGAGTCTGTTGCCGAGCACGACAAATCCTGCGGATTTATCGTGTGTAACCAACTGAGCTACAAGACCTTCTAAGCGTTCGTAAACCTGTTAATGAACTCTATTAAGAACGTATCGGTAAACCAGCGGTAAACAATCGTTCTTGTTGCAAAGTTAGTCAATGTTGCACTGTTATGCAATAATTATATCTTATAATTGGAGTTGCTCCAATCACTTTTTTACCTACGTGGAAGTATCATAGTTTTTATAAAATCTCGTGCTTGGCAGAATCAGATTATTCACCATGCTGTATAAATCCGATTCTTCTGCGTGGCTTTTCTTCCAATTTCTTTTTAGCTTGCAGTTCTGCTAATGTCTGATTAATGAGTTCCAACTGCATTCGTGTATCATCATTAATGTCGTTGTAATCAGCAAACACTTCTTCTATGTAGTCTTTCAACTCTTTTACTTCGTTCTGCAACTCTGTCAGTTTGTCTGTCTTGGGTAATGCCACCATTTGACGAACTGCAACAAAAGCACGCATGATACCCATATTAATCTGAATTGCTGTTTTGGAGTTCAATACACTACTTAGCATGGCTACCCCTAATTCAGTGAACGCATACGGATTACGTCTAACTCCCATCTTGATAGAATTGGAAGTCACAAATTGTGACCTCCAATTTTGTGTTTCCTCACTTGTCAGTTGAAACATAAAATCTTCGGGGAAACGGTCTATATTGCGTTTTACGGCTTGATTCAACGCTTTCGTTTGAACTCCATACATTTCTGCTAAATCACGGTCAAGCATTACTTTCTGACCTCTGATTTCATATATTTTGCTTTGAATTATTTGTAATTGTTCCATTGATTAAATCTTTTATGTTGCAAAGATAACCAACTCTATATAATGTAAATAGAATGTATAGACAATATTTTAGAATATGGCATAAAAGTATTTCTGTATGATTAAAGCTCTTATTCTATTTTGGTTCGTTTTTGATTTTGGCTATTGCGTAATTTTGAATACAGTTGTATAACACATAGTTTTGTAGTTAATAAGATGTTTGTTTAGAACTGAAAAAGCCAACTTATCCGTAATTGGGTAGGTTGGCTTTTTACTTAATTATTTTGCTCTTACATAAGTATCTAAAGTGTACCAGTTTTCATTTCCATCATCACCGACACATTCCAATACTAATTTTGTTTTATCTAAAGATTTTATCTTGGCAGTATCCCAGCAGTCCATTATATGAGGGGTAACGGTCAATGTTGTTCCTGATAGTGTAGGATAGTATGTAAAAGGGGCATTCTCCCATGAGCTTGAGCCATCTTGAAAATAATACTCTTTGAAAGTATATTTTCCATTTGAATTTTTAGTAATTTCTAATTTGGTTTCTTGCAAATCTGGATAACTTTCATCCCAAGTGTTTTTGTCGTTACTATTTTCAATGTAACCTTTTGAACTTTGCAATAGCCAAGTACCTTCAATACTGTAAGTTTCTCCTTGTTCTTCTTCATCATCATCACTGCAAGAAGCAAAATTCACACACATTACTATGGCTAATAAAGCCATTCCAATAAATCTAAATGTTTTCATTTCGTTTGATTTTAAAATAGTTATTCTGATTGTACTAATTCAAACTTTTCGCCTTTTAGTTGATAGGTCTTATTGATAATATTGCTCCAACCATTAGAGCCGTAAACAGTAATGGTCTTGTTCTCTGAATCAAACTTACATTGTCCGTTTTCCAACTCTGTAAATGGTACTTCTGTTTTCTGCATAAAGTAACCGTATGGGCTAACATCGTACACATCATAAGCATTTGATTCTCTTGAACCACTTTTATAGCGGTTGATAATGAACTCATCTTCTCCGTCAAAATCAACATCAGAAAAGAAGAAAGGAGAATTATCCGAAAGGTATTCTTCGTTCTCTAATTTAGCCGTATAGTCTAACTCTATAACTGTGTTGTTCGGATATGTGTTGCCTTTATCATACAGAACCCTATCAGTCCATTTCTCCGCAAAGTAGTAATATTCTACTCCTTGTTTCTCTAAACAGAATAGAGCATTACCTACCTCACCATCTTGCAGCCACATTACTTTTACTGTATATCCGTTTATCGGTTGTTTGTACTTTATATAGATATGTGGCTGATTAAAGCACTCAAATTCTTGCGGAACAGATGTTTTGTCTGTTTTGCAAGCCACAAAACCAAGCAATCCAATAATGATAAATAGCAATCTTCTCATTGTCTTTCATTCATAATATCAACAATCTGCCTAAACACACTACCTGCCATCAGTCCACCACTTGCAGGTAATTCTGTCTTATTAATGGTAACGATAACATTGTATTTCGGATTATCGGCAGGGAAGTAACCGCAAAATTCTACGGCATATTCTCCATTTGAAAGTTGGATTGTTCCCGTTGCTCCTGCTACTTTAACTTTATCGGATTGGGCAGGCTTGGCTAATCCGTCAGAAACAGCGTATTCCAATGCTTCTTTTATGGCAGTCTTACTTTTAGCTATGTAATTAAAGAAAGTCAAGTTCTGTAATGGAGTGGTGAGAATGCCATATCCCAAAGGATTATAAACAAGACTTGTGTCTTTCACTTGATAGCCATACTTTGCAAGTGCTTCCGAAAAGGCTTGTTCATTCTCAAATACTTTTTTTACTATTTTGTAATTGGCGATATTGGATGCTACTCCAAAGCCTTGTTCCACTGTGATTTTTCCATATCCACCCCTATGCCAATTATGGTCGCACAATGTATCTTTACCAATAGCTAAGATACCATTATCAACATCTATCGTATCGGATAATTTAACTGTCTTTGTTTCCAACGCTGCCAAAAGTGAAGCGGTACGTACTAATCCCGATTCTTGCAGAATAGAATCAGAACCAACAAAAGCCTTGATTTCTCCCGTCTGTACTTCCATTATGATAACTTGCCCTATTGTAGCATCAAGTTCGGATAGTTTGTTTTGCAGGATAGAATCAACACTTACTTGTAAAGTGCTGTCTATGGTAGAAACTTGTTTTGTCTTACCATTATTAGAATTACAAGATATAAGTAATATAGCTAATGTTATAATATAGAATATTTTCGCCATAACTCCATAATTAAAATATAACTTCAGAACGCAAATTAAAAATAGTATTAATCTCATTTTCAAGATATGGAACTTCCAAAAGATATGGTTTGTTATATGTAGGATGAAAGATACCCAATCTTAATTTATCAACTTTAATACCATAATTTCTCTCTAAAATGAATTTATATAGACTTAACTGTAACGCATAATGATAATAAGGTGAGTTATCTATATGTTCCAAAGGATAATTCCCTTTTTCTCCATATTTATTTATTTTTATAGGCATACCACTGGCTATGATTTTATCGCTTCGTTTCCAATCATAAATTGTATATTCTCCATTCTGATAATCTACGAAATCAATAGTCCCTGCAAGTTTGTACTCCCAATCATATACAATCCATTCTGTACGATATGGCACTAATTTAATATTGTTCGCAAATGTTCTAAACAAATTGAAAGTATCATCATTTGCAGAATCAATACCTTGATAATAATTCTCTATTTTTTTGTGCATTGCAGTACCTAAATCTCTGCTTTCTTTTCCTTTCCGTTCCCACATTTCTATTACTTCTTGAACAGATATTCCTAATGCTCCTGCTTTCTGTTTTGCATGAAGCTCTGTATTAAATTTCGGGAAACAGCTACTAACAAAGGTCGTTACAGATTCTAAACAAACTCCATTTACTATATAAAGATGGTCAGATGCACGAAAGGATATAGTAGAATCAAGTGGATGCTTGTTCCTTTGGTTGAATCTAAATTTCTCTTTACGTGCTTCGGCTTCTTGTCTTTCGGCTTCAAGTTTCTTGTCAATCTCTTCTTGTTTTCTTTTCTCTTCTTCTTCCTCTCTTTTTCTTTGCCAATAAAAACTGGAACGAACACCACCAATCAAATCTCCCCATTCAGTATTTATTAATCCCCAACAATATTCTACCATTAACCGTACCTTTGTGTAAAAAAGCCTATCTTCATTATTTCTGTCTTTTTCTTCAAGTTTTTCTATTCTACGATTTAGCTCTTTATTAAAGTCTTTCCAAAAGTCTTTTATATCATTATCGCATTCTTTAATTCTATCATCATAATTAGAACAATCATAATTTGAATCATGATGTATTCGACAGTCAAATCCTTGATATTCAAGATAGTTAGATACCCAAAAATTACGCCATATAAAATATGATTCTATACCGTATTTTATAGCAAATTCTCCATCTTCTTGGCTTATTAAATATCTCCAAGGTCTAATTTTAATCCTTTCTATACGGCTATATATGTCCTCACCATAGATTTCATATTTTTTGATTCCATTTTCGACATAACACCTAAAACTGATAATATCATAAGGAATCCATTCGTTAAAAGGATTTCCACATTTCTGTTCAAGATTCTTTTCTAAGTATTTATCTTTACCTATTTTGAGTATGTCTGAAATTTCCGCCATAGTAGAATTAAGTATTGAGGTTATTATGTAGTTACTGTTCTTCAACTGCCTTCCAAATGACAATTAAAATGAGAAAGACGATAATATATGTCATATCTTTTGTCAGATATGCTTCCCAATTCCCCGAAGAAAGCGGATAAAAAATAAGGTGTGGGAACTATATCTGCTTTATCCTTTTCTCTGGCTTCTCGCATTGCCTTGGCATGGATAAAACAATAGCAACCCACACCAATTTTGACAATATCTAAGAGCCTTATAGATATAAGGTAGGTATATATCAAATGGTGGGGTGCTACTGCTATCATCTTCATGCCTTTTCAAATTTTGCGAGAATTTGAGAAAAGAAGATAATCTCAATAACACCTTTCGTTAAATATGTCCTTTCAGAGCATTAAGACCTCTGAAATTGTTGCAAAGTTAGCGAAAGGTTTTGAATAGCTAAAGATAAAACGCTGATAAATGCAGCTCCAAGTGTTCTAAAGCATATCCTTAGTAAGTAATTAGGGAAGTATCATCTTCTTTTCTTCATAATAGCATAAGTAGGTACTTTTTTTGAACGGGAACTATAAGAAGATTTCTTCCCGAAAAAAGTACCCGTAGATTCTGCGGATTGAAAGATGTAGTTTTATTAGAGATTATAAGGTATATGGGTTTGTTGCCTAACTAAGTAATGAATGAAAGAAGTATCTAATCTTCATAATGGGTATAAAAAAAGTCCGCAAATACTGCGAACTTTTAAAAAAATCAGATTGTTATTTATTCTTTTCAATAGTCTCTTTTAATTCATTAAAGCTGTCAAAGTAGAAGAAATATCCACCTTCCGAGGTTGGTACTCTAAAATATCTTTCATTTGCGTTTTTTGAAACTGCGTAAACAATATCTTTATATTTCAATTTAAGAATGATAGTTCCTAAAATTTTGGTAATGAATAATTCACCCACTTCTCCAGTTAGAGACATATAGCCATTGCTTGCCATTCTCCATAATCCAACATTGCCTAAAGAGAACATACCTTCCATATCTATTGTGTTTTTAGTTAATTAGACCACAAAATTAGTGATTCATTTGCAATTATAGCGGTATCTGTGAGGATAAATTTGCCCAATCACTCAATACAGATGGGACAATGCAGGTAGTTTTTGTTAATCTTATAGATAAAGATTAGTTTCGGGTATTTGCCCAATAAGAATAGAGTAACGGGACAAAGCCAAAGTTCTTCACCAAAATTTCCGCTTGGGTCTTTATAGAAAGCACCACCCGTTAAAGTGGAACTTACCTTATATAATCTAACTCCGCAATAAAACTTATCTTCCCATTCTTTAGCAATTCTGATAGTAGCCACAATCTCATTTTCTCCACGAGAGTAATATTCAAGATAGTTGGATGCACCACCAACCATGAGCGTATGTTCAAACAGTTCTTTGGGAAAGCCCGGAACATTACAGTACCATTTGCGCCCTATCTTGGTAAATGATACCTCATAATTTCCATTGCCCACCATTGCATGATATAGTGCCTTTGCAAGAACGAGTATAGCTCTTATATAGGCAGAGCTTTTCTTACATACGGACACACTTTTCTTGAAGTAAGTTTTAAGATTACTCATAGCTGATAAATTTTAAATGATTAAATAAATGGGATTTTGTAAACGGACACTGCAAAGCTATGTGTTTAATTTGAATTATCAAAATAAACTGTATTTCAATACTTTGCATATGTTTGCATAATTCAGAAATTATTTTATGGAATAGCTAAATAATCAGTAGATTAGTATGGCATATAAGTAGTTCCCCAAAATTGCACATACCATAAACTACAAGCCATATCATGGCTTTTTAAAAAGATAATTTTCTTACGCTTGCATTAATGTAGGGCTAATTACGTTATCGCAATCTGTTTGGCTTGGAACTATGCCCTATCAGATTTAGATATAACCATTATTTGTAGTTTCTCTTACATTGCAGTTTTTGAAAGTTACTGTATATTAGAGAACGGGACAAAATTCTCTATTTCTGAAAAAGGTATGATAACAACAGAAATTTCAAACTTTGTCCCATTCCAATAAAAAAGTGTAACTAAGATTGCGCATAAATAAAGATGGATAAAATCAGTATCAGCAAAAAAGGATTGATAATACCAATCATTATCAGTAGTAGAACTACCAATGTACCCCATAAAATCAATTTTCCATTATCTTCCATTTTGTAGTATTTTTAAGTGAATAAAAAAGAAAGGACACCTAAATAAATAGATGTCCTCTCATTACATTATATAAAAGGCAAGTAACAATCATCCAATACCCCACTGTCAATAATCTTTCTGCAAAGTTCATGTGAGGCTTGATTTCTAAGGTCTGTTCTGTACCCCTTATCACCAACCATTTTAATGATTGCCACAATGGTTTTCATTAATTCCTGCTGTAATGTACGGTGATAATATCTTGTACTTTCAGCAAATTTTTGAGGATTCCAACTCATATCATTCAAAGCTCTTTCCAATTCTTTTGCAGCCTTATATTCACGGCTTTCTTGTAATTCCATATCTCATTATTTAAAAGGTTTGTAAAATAGATAAGAAAGGACACCTAATAAATAGATGTCCTCTCATTAATTAGTCAATAAACCATTTGTAATGCTCATCCCCATGCAAGGCTGCATTAATTCCAACTGCCATTTCAGTAGCATTTAAAGAGCGGTCTAAGAATGAATCAATATATGAACTTTTATTTGCTCCAGTGAGCAAATTATAAAATTTCCACATATTCAAGTCATTTCCAAAGCTGCCAAAGTTCTCATCATTAATGTAGGCTTTTGCAACACTGTTAATCTGTGTATCAGTTAATAACATTCTTGGCAGTCTCTTTTGGTAACCATTGGGCAAACACTGATAAAGTCTCATTTTACCCAATATTTGTGCAAATTGATGCTCACTCATGGAAGTATTGCCCAACTGTTGCATCAGATACAGATGTTTGGCAGGATTGTAGTTGTTGAACAACTCTAAGGCAGAACGGTAAAGTTCACTTGTATTGCTCACTCTTAAATCATCCTTGTAACCGTCTGTAAAGATGCACATATTGCAACATACTTGGTTCTTAAAGCCAATAGCCAACCTAAACAACTCTGGAACTTTCTTTGAATACAGATTCATTTGGTTATAGGCTCTAACCCCTACTATTGAAAGGTTCAACTTGTTACCCTCAACCGTTTCATAGATTGTAGGAATGTCAATACTGAAAGCTGCCCTCTCATAGTAGATGGTTTTGTCTGATTCCAACAACTGATTGGCAGGTTTGTGGATAGCTTCGGGAATGCGACCCTTAATCACATGACTAACACGAACATTGGGTGTTCCAATAGTCTCACCATTGTAGTAGGAGTTTGCAGCTTCCCAAACTGTTTCAATAAATGCAGCATGGTTTACTGTAAGCTCATTGTCTTTTGCAAAAACGG
>OHPQ01000043.1_pt1 | contig 127068 bp, 109 predicted proteins | sample 1577821 | NCBI WGS metagenome assembly OHPQ01 (sample SAMEA3879509, study PRJEB24766) | human gut metagenome | biome: human-associated habitat; feature: feces | place: USA | collected 1985/1987 | reverse complement strand
TGCACTCGGCAATTTGAAAGCAAGCTTTCATTGCGCTCATTTGCATTATCTTTGCAAAAGATAAAAGTAATTAATTATATAAACTAGAGAAATCATTCTCTCAAGAATTATCAGCAAAGAAAGAGAAGCGATTCTCCAGATTACAAAAGGAAAAGAAAGTTTAAGATATGAAACAGTCAAGATTTATAGTAGCCGCTCTATCAATGAGTTGCATCACTACCCTCTCCTCCTGCTTCAAGGAAGAACCGCTCAATGCCGAATGCGACATCGAGCAGGCCTTCATCCCCAACAGCGGCAACTGGGAAGAATGCTTCCTCAAAGCCACAGATACCCTACAGAACGTGATGCCTACAGAAAATGAAATCTGCTTCCTCGTAAAAAAGGGAACCGATCTCTCGCACTTCGCACCGAAATTCCAGATTACCCCAGGTGCTACCCTATCGCCTGCCAACGGTTCGGTGCAGGATTTCACCAACGGGCAAGTAACCTACACCGTTACTTCCGAGGATGGCAACTGGAAACGGCAGTACAGAGTGGGATTCATCTTCCCGCCCGTGGTTTACGAAGTGATGAAGTACGACTTCGAAAACTATTTCCTCAACGAAAACAAGCCTGTTCATAAATATTATGTCTGGAGCGACAAGAACGACGACGGTACGCTTGCCAACAACTGGGCTACGGGAAATCCGGGCTTCTTCATGAGCCGATCCTCTGCCAAGCCAGACCAATATCCAACGGTGCCTGTGGAGCAAGGCTACGACGGTGCCTGCGTGAAGCTCACCACCAGCGATACCGGCCAGTTTGGCGCAACGGCCAAGATGCCTATCGCTGCAGGCAACCTCTTCATCGGAAAGTTCGACGCCGGTCAGGCACTGAAGGATGCTATGAAGACCACCCAGTTTGGCGTACCCGTAAGTTTCAAGCCTACCAAATTCAGCGGCTACTACCGATACAAGCGTGGCGATGTGTTCACAGACCGCCAGAAGAAGGTGGTGGAAGGCAAGAAAGACTACGGCACCATCTATGCCGTGTTCTACGACAACCACGACACCGATGGCAACAGCATCGTACTCTATGGCGACAACGTGCAGACCAGCCCTCAGGTGGTGGCACTCGCCAAGGTGCCAGACATCGACGACACGCCCGAGTGGACCCATTTCGACCTCGACTTCGTTTATAAGAAGGAGGTGGATGCCCAGAAACTCAGAAACATGGGCTACAGCATGGCCATCGTCTGCTCATCGAGCGTAGAAGGCGCCTCGTTCATGGGAGCCATCGGAAGTACATTGTGGGTGGATCAGTTCCGCATAACCTGCGAAAAGGAATAAATGATTCTGCCAAAGAAGATTCAATGAGAAGATTCTTACAAAGAAGATTCATTAAGAAGAGATTGAGAAGATTTAGAAAAAAGAAGACAAGACAATGAAAAAGCCATTCATCATATCAGCCGCAATCCTATGCCTCTGCTCTGCTGAGGCATGGGGACAGAATCTGGGAGAACTGCTCCACAAATTCACCTACCAGGCACGCATCGGCTACAACCTGGGTGGCACTGCCCCTATCGGCATGCCTGCCACCATCCGCACCCTCCACAGCTACACGCTGCAGCCTAACCTGCAGCTCGGCATCGACGCCCACTATCCCCTGAACAACAAGTGGGGACTGATGTTCGGCCTGCACTTCGAAGGCAAGGGCATGAAGATTGATGCGGGCGTAAAGAACTACCACATGACCATGGTGAAAGGTGGTGAGCAGCTGGATGGCGTGTTCACGGGCAACGTTATAACAAAGGTTGACCAGAACCTCGCAACTATCCCAGTGCAAGCCACTTACGACGTTACAGAGAAGATTCGTCTGAAGCTGGGTCCTTACTTCTCCTACGTCACCTCGCATAAGTTTGAAGGCAGTGCCTACGACGGTTATCTGCGCCAGGGCGACCCTACGGGGCCCAAGGTAGAACTGGGACATGAGGACGGAGAGCGTGGCGAATACGACTTCTCGGACGATATGCGCAACTGGCAGTTTGGCATCGACGTAGGTGCCGACTGGAATTTCTCGAAGCGCTGGGGCGGCTACGTGGGCTTAACCTGGGGCTTATCAGAAGTGTTCAAGAAAGACTTCCACGTGATAGAGCAGTCGATGTATCCCATCTACGGCACCATCGGACTGAGCTATCAGCTGAAATAGGAAATCTGCTCCAGAATATCTTATATATAATAATGTATAGGAGAGAAAAATCAATTATATCATAATAAAAGAAAGGAAAACTTATGAAGAAAATTTTTACTTTAGTAGCAGCAGCGCTCTGCTCTATGTCGATGATGGCAAAGGACTACACCTGCCCTCTCGTGGTTAACTTGATGGGAAATGACATGCCTGTGGGCGACATCAAGGTGAACGTGGATGAGCAGAAAGACGGCAAATACACCATGAGCCTGCTCAACTTCGACATGAACGGTATCATGCCAGTAGGCAATATCGTTATCAAGGATGTTGAGGCTACCAAGTGTGGCAACGTCATCATGCTCAATGCAGCAAAGGATATCCAGATAACCAAGGGTGACGATGAGAACGTAGAATGGATGGGACCAGGTCTCGGCAACGTGAACATCCTCCTGAAGGGTGAACTGAAGGGCGACAATTTCAACGCCTACCTCAATATTCCATTGGCTGGCAACATGATTGTAGGCGTAAAACTCGGCAAGAATTGCAACGAAATGGGTCAGTTGCCAAACGCCGGTTTCGAGAATTTCCACGAGGCATCCTATAGCAGTGCCAAGAGCCAGGAGCCTAACGGATGGCACTCTTTCATGAGCTCTACGGGCAGCATGGCAAGCATGGTTTCAGCAGCTATACATACCTATGCATCTTCTGAGGTGCGCGAGAACGCAGCAGAAGACAACAAGCAGTGTGTAAAGATTGTTTCTACTCCAGTGAAGGTGGGTTCAATTGTTGCAGCTTCTGCCAACGGTACCATCACCACCGGTCGTCTGAAGGCTGGCAGCATGACTGCATCAAGCAAGGACAACTGCTCATTCCTGGATTTCAGCTCTGCAGATGTGGATGCCAACGGCGATCCATTCTATGCTGTGCTCAACAACAAGCCTGATGCCATGAAGGTTTGGGTGAAGTTCAAGGCTGGCGACGGCAACAAGAATCCTAAGGCTACCATCAGTGCCCTCTTGACCAACGGCAACATGGTTCAGGACCCGGAGGACGACAAGTATGCAGCCAACATCATCGCCCGTGCCAACAACTCTTCTATCGAGAGCAAGGACGAGTGGCAGGAGATTACTATCCCATTTACATACGACAATGCTGAGAAAATGCCTAAGGCAGCCCTGGTTACCATGTCAACCTGCGCTGTGCCTAGCGGCGGCAGCAAGAGCGAGACCAATCCAGACGTTTTGTATGTAGACGATGTAGAGATGGTTTACAATGCTGATGTGAAGAAGGTTACCATGGATGGTGAGGACATTACAAATAAGTTTGATGAAGCCGGAGAATTGGAGATTGAAGGCTACAATAAGAATTTGGATATCAACAACTTCCAGTTGGAGGCTATCGGTGCCGGTGCCTATGTTACGAAGAAGATTACAACCGATGGTTTTGATACCTACGTAAGCTTTACTGTTACATCCAACGACTTGAAGAACTGCGTAACCCGCACCATCACCCTGAAAAACTATACCACTGGCATCAAGAACGTTGAGACCCTCACCCTGCCAAACGGCGTGAAGGCTATCTACAACATGGCTGGTCAGCAGGTTACAGACATGCAAAGTGGCCAAGTTTACATCGTAAAGTATACCAATGGTGAAACCAAGAAGATGATTAAGAAGTAATAGTTTTTTAAAACAGCAATAAAAAGACATGCGCCCCCCAGGACGCATGTTTTTTATATATGCGAGATGAAATATGCAAGAATGGGATATGCAAGAATGAAAGTTGGAGAAAACAAAATACAGGAAGTGGAGAAAACAAAAATCCCCAGCCATCAAATGAATGATAGCTGGGGATTCAATCTTTTCAAAATCTAGAGGCTAAACTCCCTATGTGTTATCACTAACACTATAAAAAATTTAGCGCTGGATTTACTTCACCTTTGCAACGATAGCCTTGAAAGCCTCAGGGTTGTTTACAGCGAGGTCAGCGAGAACCTTACGGTTGATCTCGATACCAGCCTTGTGAAGAGCACCCATCAACTGGCTGTAGCTCATACCATCGAGGCGAGCAGCAGCGTTGATACGCTGGATCCACAATGCGCGGAATGTGCGCTTCTTGTTACGACGATCGCGATAAGCGTAGGTAAGACCCTTCTCCCAAGTGTTCTTAGCTACTGTCCATACATTCTTGCGAGCTCCATAGTAACCCTTAGTGAGCTTCAAGATTCTTGTTCTTTTTGCTTTTGATGCAACGTGATTTACTGATCTTGGCATAATTTTTTTTCTTTAAAAGTTCGACTAAAAAGTTAATAATTAACGGAGGCAGAGCAAGTCGCGAACCTGCTTCAAGTTTGAACGGTCTACGAGAGTCTCACCAAGGAGATTTCTCTTCTGCTTCTTTGTCTTCTTAGTCAAGATGTGACTGTGAAAAGCGTGATGACGCTTAATCTTACCTGTACCGGTGAAACGGAATCTCTTCTTTGCGCCGGAATTAGTCTTTACTTTTGGCATTTTTACTTTTAATTTTAAATTGTTATTTATTATAGCGATGGCAACGCATATACCAGGGCGTTACGCATCTTTTTTTTCTTAATCCTCTGTTCCTTCTGCAAGTTTCTTCAGAGCATCGCCGCCTTTAGCATTGGCGAGCAAGCCATTCTTCTCAGCATTAGCAGCACGCTCTGCATCTGCAGCAGCCTTAGCTTCAGCCTCTCGCTTCTCACGGTCCATCTTCTGCTGGCTCTTCTTTGCAGTACCAGCCTTCTTAGGACTCATGTAGAGGAACATCTTCTTACCTTCAAGCTTTGGCATCTGCTCCACCTTTCCGTACTCTTCCAAATCATTGGCGAAACGGAGAAGAAGAACCTCACCCTGCTCCTTGAAGAGAATAGAGCGACCACGGAAGAATACGTATGCACGAACCTTGTTACCCTCGTTGAGGAACTCCATAGCGTGCTTGAGCTTGAACTGATAGTCGTGCTCATCGGTCTGAGGTCCGAAACGGATTTCCTTGGTCTCCACCTTTACCTGCTTCTGCTTCATTTCCTTTGCATGCTTCTTCTGCTGGTAAAGGAATTTAGAATAGTCAACTATACGGCAAACTGGTGGTTGCGCATTAGGAGATATCTCGACTAAGTCAAGCTCTTGCTGACGTGCCAACTCCAACGCCTTACGTGCTGGCATCACTTCTGCTCCACCATCACTCACTACTCTCACGTCGCGTGCATGAATCTGTTCGTTTACGCGGTACTGATTTTTCATTTTGTCATTTTTCATTAACTATTCGATATATTCTTTTTTGTCTTTTTGATTAAACGACTGCAAAGTTACGATTATTTTGTGAAACCACCAAATTTTCAGTGGGTTATTTTCATTTTTGCCCGCAGATTCTTTGTTTTTCTAATGGATTTAATGTTTTACCCCCACAGATTGATATATTTAATCCCGCAAATTGATATATTTTAGTCCCACAGATTTCACAGATTAACACAGATCTTTATGATAAAGAAACTAAATCTGTAAAAATCTGTGAAATCTGTGGGACTTAAGAAAACAATAAATCAGTGGGGACTAAGAAAAGCTTTCAATCCATGGGAGTATATCCATTGACTTTACGGAAGATTGATTTTCGTATATCTGTGGTGGAAAAATTGACCAATATTCCAAGATGCTTCTTCGCCACACGCAAATACGTAAGCAATTGCTTATGAAAGACATCTTTCATTTCTGCCACAGACTTCAGTTCGACTATGACTTTATCTTCTACAAGAATATCCAGACGGAAATCTACAGGCAAAACCTTACCATCATACATGACATCCAACTTTACCTGATTCTCTACCCTAAGTCCATCTTTGCGCAACTGATAGCACAGAGCTGCTTCATAAACCGACTCAAGTAAACCTGGTCCCAATTCATTATAAACCTTATAAATAGCTCCAATGATCTTATAAGATATCTCATTTTCTGTCATAACCAAACGATTTTAAAATCCTCCTTAACAAAAAAATCTCCCACAGACGTCACAGTTGTTACAGATATTCAACAGAACACACAAAAATCTGTGTAAATCTGTGAAATCTGTGGGACTAAACCCTCAACACAAAAAATCTGTGGGGCAGAGCCCTCAACAGAAAAATCTGTGTAAATCTGTGAAATCTGCGGGAGATTAGAAAATATCAATCTGCGGGATTACTCCTCAGCTGCCTTCAGCTGCTCTGCAACCTCGGCATTGATGCGCTGAGCGAACTCTTCCATGCTCATGGTAGCCTGTTCGCCACCACCCTGCTTACGCATAGATACCAAGCCCTCGGCACTCTCCTTCTCACCTACGATGACCATATAAGGAACACGCTTCAACTCGTTGTCGCGAATCTTGCGGCCAATCTTCTCGTTACGGTCATCAACCAAAGCACGTACACCCTGCTTGTCAAGATACTGACGTACCTTCTGAGCATAATCGTTGAACTTCTCAGAGATAGGAAGAATAGCAACCTGGTCTGGAGTCAACCACAATGGGAAGTGACCGGCGGTATGCTCGATGAGAACGGCTGTGAATCGCTCCAGTGAACCGAATGGTGCACGGTGAATCATCACAGGAGTCTTCTTAGAGTTATCCTCGGCTGTATACTCCAGCTTGAAACGCTCTGGCAAGTTGTAGTCCACCTGGATGGTACCCAACTGCCAACGACGACCGATGGCATCCTTTACCATGAAGTCGAGCTTAGGACCATAGAAGGCAGCCTCGCCAACCTCCTCACGAGTCTCAAGACCCTTCTCCTTGCAAGCCTCGCGGATAGCGTTCTCGCTCTCTTCCCAAATCTCATCAGAACCGATATACTTCTCTGTATCCTTAGGATCGTGAAGAGAAATCTGTGCCTCGTAGTTCTCGAAACCGAAGATCTTGAATACCTTCAAGATTACGTCAATTACATTCTCGAACTCAGACTTCACCTGATCTGAACGAACGAAGATATGTGCATCATCCTGTGTAAAGGTACGAACACGAGTCAAACCATGGAGCTCACCGCTCTTCTCATAGCGGAATACAGTACCGAACTCTGCAATACGCAAAGGAAGATCCTTGTAAGAACGAGGCTTACGAGCGTAGACCTCGCAGTGGTGAGGACAGTTCATTGGCTTGAGCATATACTCCTCATCCTCCTCAGGAGTCTGGATAGGCTGGAATGCATCCTTGCCATAGTGAGCATAGTGACCAGATGTTACATAGAGACTCTTGCCACCGATACCTGGACAGATAACCTCCTGATAGTTGTAAGGCTTCAGGAGAGAACGGAGCAACTCCTGCAAACGCAGGCGGAGCTGTGTACCCTTTGGCAACCAGATAGGAAGACCCTTTCCTACACGCTCAGAGAACATGAAAAGTTCCATCTCCTTACCGATCTTACGGTGGTCACGCTTCTTAGCCTCTTCGAGAATTACCAAGTACTCGTCGAGCATCTTCTTCTTAGGGAAGCTGATACCGTAGATACGGGTCATCTGCTCGCGCTTGGCATCACCGCGCCAGAAAGCACCAGCCACACTTGTAATCTTCACTGCCTTGATAAGGCCAGTGTTCATCAAGTGAGGACCACGGCAAAGGTCGGTAAAATTGCCCTGGGTATATGTGGTGATGGTACCATCCTCCAAGTCCTGCTCAATATGCTCGCACTTGTAAGTCTGACCGTCAGCCTTGAACTCAGCGAGAGCATCAGCCTTAGCCACCTCCTTGCGAACCACAGGTTCGTTCTTCTTGGCAAGTTCCATCATCTTAGCCTCAATCTTGGCGAAATCATTTTCTGAGATCACCTGACCCTCGGCTGGCATCACGTCGTAGAAGAAACCACTCTCTACGGCTGGACCGAAACCGAACTGGATGCCTGGGTAAAGCTCCTGAAGAGCCTCAGCCAACAAGTGGGCAGATGTATGCCAGAATGTGTGCTTACCCTGCTCATCCTCAAACTTGTAGAGTTCTACGTTAGCATCCTCATTGATAGGACGGTTCAACTCTACTGTCTCACCATTAACACCGCAAGATACAACGTTGCGAGCGAGAGCCGGTGAGATGCTCTCGGCGATTTGTAAGCCAGTTACGCCCTGTTCATACTCACGAACAGATCCGTCTGGGAATGTGATTTTTACCATAACAACTTAGTATTTTTATTAAATCGCCTGCAAAAGTACGATTTCTTTTTGTAACAAGCGAATAAAAATGCATTTATTTTGCTAAACTTTGCTAATACCTCTTTATATTAAGGGCTTTTAAGACCGAAAATGCTGAGACATTGAAGTTTTCATCTGCTTTTCTACCAACATTTCGTAACACTTTGTAAAATTCAGATACATTTTTAGCCAATAAGTTTTGGAGAAACAAATATTTTCATTATCTTTGCATCCGATAACGTGACAAAATGTAAAGAAACAAAGAAAATGGCAAAACCAAAGATTCTCATCATCTATACTGGTGGTACTATCGGTATGGGAAAGGACCCGATGACAGGTGTATTGGAACCTCTTGATTTCAATCACCTCGTTTCTTCCATGCCCGAATTCAAGCTCATTCAGGCAGAAATCGATGTGCGAAAATTCGACCCACCTATCGATTCCAGCGACATGGATCCTATGCGCTGGGCAGAAATCGTAAGCATGATATCCAACAACTACAACAACTATGACGGATTCGTAATCCTTCATGGCACTGATACAATGGCTTACACTTCATCTGCCTTGTCCTTCATGCTTGAGAATCTGACCAAACCTGTAATATTGACGGGTAGCCAGTTGCCTATCGGTGAATTGCGAACCGACGGCAAAGAGAATCTGATGACAGCCATAGAGATTGCTTCTGCCAAGAATGCTGAAGGACGCCCTATGGTGCCCGAGGTATGCATCTTCTTCAACGGCAAGCTGATTCGCGGTAACCGTGCCATCAAGATCAATGCCGAGGGATTTCATGCTTTCGAATCATTCAACTACCCTCACCTCTGCGATGTAGGAATCAATTTTCAATATCACGACCATCACATTCTTACGCCGGATTACAGAAAGCCAATGGTTCCACACCTGAAGCTCGATCCGAACGTCATCGTGTTCAGTCTCTTCCCGGGTATCCAGGATAACATTGTGCGCCACGTGATGGAATCGCCAGACCTCCGTGGTATTGTGATGCGTACTTTCGGTTCAGGCAATGCTCCTCACACGCCATGGATCATGCGTCTTCTGGATCAGGCTGCCCATCGCGGAGTAAACATCGTGAACATCAGCCAATGTCTTACGGGCAGTGTAGAGATGGAACGCTACGGAGCCGGCTTCCAGTTGAAAGCTGCTCATGTGATAAGCGGATACGATTCTACGGTAGAGGCTATGGTCACCAAGATGATGTATCTGCAGGGAAGATATGCAGATAACAAAAAGGTAAGAGAAAAACTGACAGAATCTCTGGCGGGCGAAATCTCTATATAGTATAAGGTGAAATCTTCATCCATATAATGAAGCAATAAAGTAAATGACAAACTTGCGATAGTGTACACGATTAAGCTACAGATTGATAGTCTGTCATTTACTCGCTCATTATGAGGTATTTAGCGAAAACAAACAAAAATATTCTACTAAAACTGAATAGTATTGCAGGAAATATGCAGGAAACTTTTAAAGAAGGTTAAATATCGACAGATTTTTAGCCAAAAAACTTGTTGCATATCATTTTTTGTGTAACTTTGCAGCGTAGAAAAAAAAGTAAAAGATCAGTATCCTTATTAGATACCAATCCGTAATATAAATTAATAAATCAACAAAACCTACAAATTATGAACATTAACAAGGTAAAGGAGTATGGTGAGTTCGTAGAAATTACGGCTCCTGTAGAAAGAACAACAGCTGAAGAGTATCCAACAGTATTAGGCGGAGAAATTTGGTACAACTAAGAACTTCCTGCTAAGGATTCCTATCCTTTGTATCAGATAGTTTTCCTTTAGCAGACTTGAAACAAGAGGCTATTTTTATTTGATTCAGAACATCTTATAATTTTTAGCAGACACATTATTAGCTCAATGATAAAGGCTCAATCCTCGAATAAAATCGGGAACTGAGCCTTTATTGTGTTTATATCTTACCATCGAGATATACGGAATCGGATATTAGTGCTTACCACAGCAACCACCCTCTCCGTGATGATGCTCGTGCTTGATGCCACCCTCTACAGCCTGATGCTGATCGCGGAGCAGATCGTTCACGGTCTTCACTGGGTTGAAGGTACCGAGAGGAACCTCTACGAATACTGTATTCCAGTCACTCATCGCACCATTCCAGAGACCTGGCAACTCGAGTGCCTTCAAATCCTTACCATTCTTACTCTTGCTGGAGATGAAACCGGTAGATGGGTCAACAAACTTAGGAAGATCGAAGGCATTGCCCTGGTAATCCTTGGTAGCGCAGACGAGATCTACTGGATTGAAGTGAGTACCCTCAGTAAACATCTTCATATACTCCTCGTTATTCTTGTCAATCTGAGAACTCTCCAGAATCTGAAGGCTTACAGTGCCATCCTGATTATAGGTAAGGAATGGACCACCACCAGGCTCGCCCACGTTCTTAACGACACCGCAGACACGCATAGGACGGTTCAACTTCTTACGCAGATAGATAACCAGTTCGGCATCCTCCAGCTCCTTGATATCAGCCTTGCGGCAGCAGAGGTCGCGCTGAACGAAGCGGATAATCTCCTCCAGCTTCTCATGGTTGTACTGACCGGAATCTAAAACCTTCAGATAATTGAAAGCCTGCTTCTGCAGAGTAACCAATACACCTGCAATCACCTGCTTCCAGGTAACAGTCTCAGCCTTCAGGCGATCAGGAACCACATTGTCAATATTCTTGATGAATACCACATCAGCATCAATCTCGTTGAGGTTCTCGATGAGTGCACCATGACCGCCCGGACGGAACAGCAAAGAGCCATCCTCGTTACGGAAAGGAGTATTGTCTGGATTGGCAGCGATGGTATCGGTGCTAGGCTTCTGCTCTGAGAATGAGATGTTGTACTTGATGCCGTAGCGCTGTGCATACTTATCTACCTTCTCGGCTACCATTTGCTTGAAGAGTTCCAGGTGGTCGTGAGAAACGGTGAAATGAACGTTTGCCTCGCCGTTGCTGCTTGCATAGAGCGCAGCCTCAACCAGGTGCTCCTCCATTGGAGTGCGAACCTCGTCCTCATACTCGTGGAACTGGAGCAATCCCTTAGGCAACTGTCCGTAGTTCAATCCCTCTGGCTTGAGGAGATTAGCCACAACAGCCTTGTAATCGCCCTTCTTGATAAGGCACATAATGCCCTTCTCGTTGTTTACATGGCACTTATCGCAGAGTGCCTTGCGGAAAGCAAACTTCTTGATATTCTCGAAGAATTGTTTTTCGAAGTCAGTAGTAGGAACATCGTATGGAGCATCGAGGAATGCAAACATGTTCTTGAACATGCGGCTTGCCGCACCTGAAGCAGGTACGAACTTCACAATCTTGTGACCCTCAGCCTTGTAGTCGTTCCACGCCTTCTCGTAGTTCTCTACTTCCTGAGCTGTAGGAGCCATGATACCCTTACCGATGGCAGCCGCACCCTCGAGTTTGAGGAATGGGAAGCCATTCTTGATTTGTTCCAACTGGTGTTCAATCTGCTGCTCGGAGATGCCGCGAGCAGCGATTTGGTTTAGATCTTGCTGATTCATAATACCATATTTATGTTAAATTTACACTATATGTGCTACAAAGATAATAGTTTTTTCTGATAATCAGAAATATTTCCGCTTTTTTTTGTACCTTTGCATTGAAAATTTAACGAAGTAGGCGCTTTTTAACGCCGAATCGCCATTGTTTGTCAAATTTAAAATGGAATATTGCAACATGGTTAGTAAATTATCAAAAGAGCACGACAGAAGAACGTTGCTATCAACGTATCTGTACGGAGTATCAAACTTATTCATTAGTGGAACCGGAATTGGAGGGTTTTCCCCCTTGGTTACCGGCGAAACTATTGGCATTTACAATATCCTCTTCTTAGTACTGGGCATAGCCTCAGCACTCTTCCTTGCCTATAGTGCTAACAGAGTGATGAAGTATAACGATAAAAAATAATAATTATGGAGTTAATAACAATATTTATGGGGCTGAGTGCCGTAATTAGCGCCAGCTTTGCCATCTGGCTTAACACAAAGTCTGGCCAGAAGTGGATAGACGAGTTATAACAACTCAATAATATATCATCAGCAGGAGGGAACGACAATGAACGAAACACCTTTTAAATTCACATCCGAAGAAAAGGAGCAGACACTCCAGATATTGGAGCGTCTGAGAACCGCCGTAGGCGATACATTCAAGCCAGGCGACGAGCAGCATCTGCGTGAAGACATACAGCATGCCTTCATCAACCATCAGATTAAGCGCAATGTCTTCGGAATGAATCCAATACTCGCTGCCCTGCAAACCGCAGAAATCGCAGTAAACGAGATAGGTCTGAAACGAGATGGCATCATCGCCATCCTGATGCAGACCAGCGTCATCGATGGCTATCAGACCATCGAAGAGATACAGAAGAAATACGGAGATAGCGTAGCCCACATTATCAGTGGTCTGCTTCGCATCCACGATTTATATAAGCGCAACCCTATCATCGAGAGCGAGAACTTCAGGAATCTGCTTATCTCATTCTCTGAGGATATGCGCGTCATCCTCATCATGATTGCCGACCGCGTGAATGTGATGAGACAGATACGCGATACCAAACAGGAAGAGGCAAAGCATGAAGTAAGCGAAGAGGCAAGCTACCTCTATGCCCCACTCGCCCACAAACTGGGACTCTACAAACTGAAGAGCGAACTGGAAGACCTCAGTCTGAAGTATCTCGAGCACGATGCCTACTATATGATAAAGGACAAGCTGAACGCCACCAAGGCTTCGCGCGATGCCTATATCGCCCGCTTCATCCAGCCAATCCAGGAAAAGCTCGATGCTGCCGGTCTGAAATATCACATGAAAGGCCGCACCAAGAGTATCCACTCCATCTGGCAGAAGATGAAAAAGCAGAAGTGCGCCTTCGAGGGTGTATACGACCTCTTTGCCATCCGTATTATCCTCGATGCACCAAGAGAGAAAGAGTATATGCAGTGCTGGCAGACCTTTGCCCTCATCACCGACATGTATCAGCCAAACCCAAAGCGTATGCGCGACTGGCTCAGCGTGCCTAAGAGCAACGGTTATGAAAGTCTGCATACCACTGTGCTGGGTCCTGAAAACAAATGGGTAGAAGTACAGATCAGAACCGAGCGCATGGACGATATTGCAGAACACGGACTCGCTGCCCACTGGCGCTACAAGGGCATCAAGCAGGGAGAAGGCGGTATCGACGAATGGCTTGCCAATATCCGTGCTGCCCTGGAAAGCAACGATGATCTGCAGCTGATGGACCAGTTTACCACCGACCTGAAGGAAGACGAAGTATACGTGTTCACTCCAAAAGGCGACCTGCTGAACTTCCAGAAGGGAGCTACGGTACTCGACTTTGCCTACTATATCCACTCCCGCATCGGCAATACCTGTGTGGGCGGAAAGATTAACGGAAGAGCCGTCACCTTCCGACAGGAACTACATTCGGGAGATCAGGTAGAAATCCTCACACAGAGCAACCAGAAGCCACGCCGCGAATGGCTCAACATCGTGCAGACATCCAAGGCTAAGGCCAAGATTCGTCTAGCGCTGAAGGAAACCCAGAAGAAGGACGGTCTCTATGCCAAGGAACTTCTGGAACGCCGATTCAAGAACAGAAAACTGGATATTGATGAGAGCATCATGGCGCGCATCATCAAGAAAATGGGATATAAGGAGAACTCAGACTTCTATAAGGATGTAGCCGAGGAGAAAATCGACGTGAACAGCATCATCGAGAGATACATAGAGGAGCGCGACCACGACCTGAACCTCGCCAATACCAACAAGCCTGCAGAAAGTGCAGAGAATTTTGAGTTTGAGAATCCTACCGAGGAACTGATGAAGCAGAGCGACGATGTGCTGGTTATCGATGAGCACCTCAAGGGCATCGATTTCGAACTGGCTCATTGCTGCCACCCTATCTACGGCGACCCAATCTTCGGATTCGTTACCATCAGCAAGGGTATCAAGGTACATCGCATGGATTGTCCTAACGCCAAGGAACTGCGCCGCCGTTTCGGTTACCGCATCGTGAAGGCTAAATGGAGCGGCAAGGGAACATCCAAGTATGCCATCACGCTCCGCATCATCGGAAACGATGATATCGGTATCGTGAGCAACATCACCAACATCATTTCCAAGGAAGACAAACTCATCATGCGAGGCATCAACATCTCTTCCAAGGATGGTCTCTTCTCTGGCAATGTTACCGTGATGATTGATGATGCCGGCAAAACTGATGCACTCATCAAGAAACTGAGCGCCGTGAAGGGCGTTAAGCAGGTAACGAGAATATAAAACCGGAATACAGAAATAGATAAAAAAAAATCCCGCAGAGAAAATCTGCGGGATTTTTTTATTTTGACTTATTCAAGCGCTTGATCACAGAATAAGCATCATACAAACCAAGTTCTCCTGCCTTTGAAAGATCCTGGATAGCAGTCTGCTTGTTGCCACTCTTGGCTCGTGCTATACCTCTATTATAATAAGCCTCTGCAAGGCGGTTATCAATTCTCAAGGCAATGGTATAATCATCTATTGCCTTTGAAAGTTCGTTTCTGCCTGCATGAAGATTACCTCTATTATAATAGATGTAAGCATTGTTGCTGTTCTGGCGGATGGCATCACTGAAATCAGCCTCGGCAGAATGGATATTCAGAACACCCTTGCCCTCAGCCTTGTTAAATTCATCCATCTCAGCCTGGCAGACAGCACGCTGCCAGTAAGCCAAAGAGTTCTTGTCATCGAGCGAGATATAATAGGTGAAATCACTGATGGCAGCCTCAAAATCACGAAGTACACTATGAGCGATGGCCCTGCGCATCAGGAGACGTTTTCTGGTTTCATTATCGCTCGCCACACTCAACTCTGCCGAAAGTTTATCAATCATCGAGAATATCTTCATAGAACCATTCTCATCGAGCTGTTCCTTACTGCAAACGATATAAACCTTGTCTGCCTTGGTATGCTGATTGAGCGCATCAACCTCCTTGTCATAAGCCTGAACTCCATTTACATTCTGATTGTTTGGGAAATAAGAGAGCTGATACATCGGCAGGAAGGCGGTTTCTACCTGACGGTTCTGAACCTTACCACGATACTCGCTCTTATAGTTGTGTTCATACTTCGGTTCGTCATCTACTACCAGCGAAGCAAACTTATTCGGGTCAACCTCAGAGCGCTTACGCATCTCCTTCTTGGTCTTTGCGCTCCATCTCGGCTGGATTCCGATATGCTTGTTCATCTGCGCCTTGAAGATACGGAATTCATCCATCTCTGCCTTGGCTGTCATGCCCAGGCGTCGGTAACAGCTGGCACGGTTAGACAAACCGGTCCAGAAGTTAGGGAACTGGTTGATAACCTTAGTATAATCCCTGATGGCTGCTCTCAGATTACCGGTCTTGTCATGCAATAGAGCTCGGTTGAAGATAGCCATGAAGTTCTGGGGTTCCATCTTGATAATGAAGTCGAAATCGGTGATAGCACGGTTATCATCACCCAACTGTACACGCATCAGTCCTCTATTATAATGAGCCAGGAAATTGTTCGGATCCAGCTCAAGGGCATTGTCATAATCGCTCATCGCCCCCCTGAGGTTATTCAGATTAATACGCGCCAAAGCACGGTTAATGTAACTGTTCACATTGTTAGGTTTGAAATGCAGACTCTTGGTCAGCGCCTCATCAGCCGTTTTCCATTCCTTTCTAGCCAGCGCCATATAGGCACGCGTAGTCCAGGCATCCCCATCATACGGATTGAGCTGCAAACTCTTGTCTAGCCATTTCTCAGCCTGCACGGTATCTTTCTGATGCAGATACACTTCAGCCTTGAGCGAATAAGCATTCGACCAGTCTTTCCATTTTCCCACGATGGTATCCAGTTCCTGCTGCGCCGCCTCATACTTTTTGTTTTCCATCTGGCAGATAGCCCGGTTGAACCAGTAATTTCGGTTGCGCGGTTCCAGTCTGATAGCCTCATTATAGTCAGCTATCGCATCATCAAACCTGTTTTGTCTGATGCGACAGATGGCTCTCAAGTCATAAATATCATTGATATAGGGATTGAGATGCAACGCCTCGCTGGCATCACTTTCGGCACCCGTAAAGTCATCCAGATTAAATTTTGCCACACTGCGGTAATACCAAGGCTCATACAGATAAGGCTTGGCACCGATAGCCAGATTAAAATACTTGATTGAAAGGACGAAATCCTCATAATACAATGCACTACGACCGGCCGTAACAAGTCGGTCTACACGATATTGGGCAGAAGTCGACATGGCGCCCATTACCATAAAAAGAACTAAGAGAATCTTCTTCATCTGTTCGTAACTCTCTGAAATAAAACCTATTGAATGTAGAATAAAAAAATATAGTAAGCCCAATCGTCACGATTACCATGAAGCTTACTATATTTTCGGAAGAACTATCGACGTATCTTAGTACGATAGGCAGCACGGAAATTGCCCTTGATGATACTCTTGAGCTTTCCTGCTATCATGTTCTTGCGAAGAGGAGACACACGGTCAACAAACATTGTACCCTCCAAATGGTCGAATTCATGCTGCATCACGCGAGCCAGATATCCCCCTATCCACTCATCATGTTCATTAAAATCCTCATCCATATACTTTACATGGATGCGTGTAGGACGAACCACCTTCTCATTGATACCAGGAATAGAAAGACATCCCTCTTCAGAAGAGTCGGTATTTTCCTCATCGCGCTCTAGGATATGGGCATTGATGAAAGCATGACGGAATCCTTTATACTCAGGGAAATCCTCGCTGAGCACATCCAGGTCGATAACAACGAGGCGGATAGGCAAGCCAATCTGAGGTGCAGCCAGTCCGATGCCGTTGCTGGAATCAAGGGTTTCGTACATATTATTAATCAACACCTTGAGATCTGGATAATCAGGTGTAATATCTTCAGCCACTTTTCTCAGCACTGGCTGACCATAAATATAAATCGGTAAAATCATTATCTTCTTGATTGCAAATAATCCTGTAATATGATGGTAGCACTTATCTCGTCTACCAATCCTTTATTTTCTTTTCTCACCTTCTTCTTTACACCTCCATCTATCATGGCTCTATGTGCCAGAACTGATGTAAATCTCTCGTCATAATATTCAATTGGAATTTCAGGATGAGCCTTTCGCCAACGGTTGTAGAAGTTTTCTACTCTTGCCAGGTTTTCACTTGGCTGCCCGTTAGGTTGCATCGGTTTTCCGATAACAATGCGCTCCACCTGTTCTTTCTGAATATAAGTTTCGATATAAGTGAAAAGTTCATGTGTAGAAACTGTGGCCAACCCATTGGCAATAATCTGCAATGGGTCGGTCACAGCCAGTCCGGTACGTTTTTTACCGTAATCTATAGATAAAATTCGCATTAATCTACGGATATCTTATCCTTATATAATATCAGATTACTTCTTAAGGAGTAACCAAGCATCAGGATACTCACCAGCGCGAAGCTGATTGCGGCTCTTGACAGCAGCAGCCTTATCAGCAAATGTAGAAGCTACCACGCGATACATGTTACGCTCTGTGTTCAGGGCGATCTGAGCATCGTAGCCAGCGCTCTTCAATGTACTAGCCAATCCCTCAGCGTTAGCCTTGAGAGAGAAAGAACCAACTACTACGCTATAGCTTGACAAGCCAGAACCTGAGATGAGAGAAACATCCTCAGAACGAACAGTAGCATTATCAACCTCAGTCTGCTCATCAGAAGGAGCCTGAGTCTCGAGAGGAGCTACAACTGGTTCCTGAGCAACAGGAGCCTGAGCTGCCTGCTGTTCCTGCTGCTGAGCCTTCTCATATGCCTTCTTGTATGCACTTTCCTTAGATGTACCACAACTTGCGAGCGCCAAAACTGCGCACATTCCCATGCTTAATACTGTAATTTTCTTCATAATTCTTATTCGTTTTATTGTTTATTATTGTTGTTCATTCAATATAAATTTCGCATTATGCGTTTTTTACTCTGCGAAAATACAAAAAAATGCCCGAAAAACGAAGAATATGCCGCCTAAAGTTTGTTAAATAAGGCTATAAAAACATTTTTAATGAAAAATTAAGGCTAAAAGACTTGTTTTTTAAAGAGAATTTAGTATATTTGCATTGTCAAATGAAAATGACAAGAATATAATCGTTTAACGTTTAAAATTTATAGCATATGAAAACATTAGGTTACATTGGTGCTTTCCTCGGCGGTGCTATCGCTGGTACAGCACTCGGTTTGATTTTCGCTCCTGAGAAGGGTGAGGATACACGTAGTAAGATTGCAGGTGCAGTAGACGATTTCTGCAAGAAGCACGACATCAAGTTGAGCCGTAAGGACGTTGATGATCTGGTTGACGATATCAAGGACGCAGCTCCTGAGGTTTAATCATCACCTATCATGATGTTCTCTAACGATAAAAATGTAGAAACTATCGGGCAGCTCATTGAGGTGCTTAAACATTACATCGGGCTTCAGAGCGAATTTCTGAAGCTCGATATTGTGGATAAGGTGGTACGCCTGCTTACAGTCATCACCATGACGGTGGTACTCCTGGGCTTACTTACGCTTACCCTCATTTACCTATCCTTTGGCGCTGCTTTTGCATTGGCAGACTTAATAGGTAGTCTGACTTTCGGATTCTGCATTGTTGCTGCAGTATACCTATTTATATTAATATTATTTGTAATTTTCCGCCATAAGTGGATCGAGAGACCATTGGTCAGATTTCTGGCCAGCCTCTTAATGGAAAAATAACCTCCTTTTCGCAACATGACAAATCATTCAGAAATCACAAAATATAATTCCTTAAACGATATCCGACTCAAAAAAGAGGCGATACGCAAGGAAATTGATGCCGATGATGCCAAGATTCAGACTTTATGGAACTCGCTTTTCACAAAACCTGAAATCCTGTCACGCAATGCGAGTCCTAGCAAGCGACTGCAGAGTTTGCTGCAGGTGGGAGCAGGAGCATTCGACGGTGCACTGTTGGCTTGGAAACTTTACCGGAGATTCAAACCTCGGAAGAGATGAATCATATACCGTTTTGGGGAAAGGAAAGATGCCTTGGAAAAAGGTATTTTTCAGTCATCCAAAAGGGGATAAAAACAAAAAAGGGTCGCCGCTGCGACCCCAATACCTTGTTAACCTTAAATCTAATACTATGAAAAACACACATGCAAATATAGAAATAATCTATGATACTCGCAAATTTTTCTTAGCAAAAGACTTACCAGTTCAGTTTAATTAACTTTTACTAACCTATTTTTAAACCTTTTTCAATAAAATTTCATCTATTTCCTACATATACCTCCATTCCATCGAAGCCAAATTCAAAGCCTTCGGACAGCCTTTTATTCGCCTCATCGTGAAAACCTATCTGATGAGTCACATGGATAAAATAAGTATGTTTTGCTCCTATCCTGCGCGACACCTCAATAGCATCAGATACAAGCTGATGACTGTGATGTGTTTTCTCAAATCTGAGTGCGTTAATTACGAGTGTTTCCACACCTTCCAAATAAGCATATTCTTCATCACCCATAGATTTCATATCAGTAATATAGGCAAACTTACCAAACCGATAGCCGAGAATAGGCATCTTATCGTGCATCACACGGATAGGAAGAAACTCAATGTCACCTATCTGATAATGCTCATGCGGATGAATGGTATGCAATTTGAGTTTAGGAGCTCCCGGATAGAGTTTTTCTGCATTCTTCGGAAAGCAGTAAGGCATCGTATGAGGCAGCCCCGCAGTAACGATTTCATCGCCATAGATATTAATATCACCAAAGATACAGAAAGGGCGCAAATCATCAATACCACCAACATGGTCGTAATGGATATGCGTAATCAGGACGCCATCTATCTTTCTGAAAGGCACACGCAACAACTGCTGTCGGATATCAGGTCCGGCATCTATCAGAATACGGGTATTCTCCGTTTCTATCATTGCTGCACTGCGCAATCTTTTATCATGCGGATCCGTACTTCGGCACACTTCACAGTTACATCCCAACGAAGGAACACCGCCCGATGTGCCTGTACCTAACAAAGTTACCTTCATTAATTATCAAATATTTTTCTGAAAACAACCGAATTCTTCACTTAACATTCACTTCCGGATGAATCTCTATGCCAAACTTCCGCTTCACATCCTCCTGGATGGTCTCACAGAGTTTTACGATTTCCTCGCCCGTAGCGCCGCCACGATTCACTAGCACCAGTGCCTGCTTATCATGCACACCGGCCCGTCCCAGACTCTTTCCCTTCCAGCCACACTGATCAATCATCCAACCAGCCGGAATCTTTTCATGAGAATCATCGATTGTATAATGAGGCATACCCGGATAAAGAGCAGCCAGTTCTTCGTACTTAGCCTTCTCTACAATAGGATTCATAAAGAAACTGCCTGCATTACCCAACACCTTAGGATCAGGCAATTTTGCCTCTCTAATTTCTATGATGACATCACGAAGTTGCTGGGCTGTAGGCTCAGCAATACACTTAGCCTCGAGCGCAGAACGGATATTACCATAATCCAGATCCGGACGGAAGGTTTTCTGCAAACGGTAAATCACATGCGTCACCAGATACTTATCCTTCCACTCATGCTTAAATTTACTCTGACGGTAACTATACTCGCAGTCAGCATTATCAAACACCACTACCCTGCCCGTAGCTATCTCAACCGCTTCCACCTTATATATAATATCCTTGGCTTCCACACCATAGGCACCAATATTCTGAACCGCACTGGCACCTACTTCACCCGGAATAATACTCAGATTTTCAGCTCCATGATAACCATGCTCTACGGCATAAGCTACCACATCATCAAACACCTCACCACTACCACAGGAAAGGAATACCCAATCCGGATTGCACAAAGCATCATCCCCCTCTGCAGCTGCCAAAGTCTTGTTGTCAAGAACCTCAATACCCATAATAGCCGAATGGAGCACTGTACCAGCATAATCACCGGTCAGCAAGAGATTGCTACCACCGCCCAAAATGAGCAGTGGCTGATCTGCCTCTGTCAGCAAGCCCACTATCTGTCGGGCTTCCTCTACCGATTCATACTCCAGAAATCTGCTGCATTTAGCATCAATCCCGAATGTATTGTGAGCCAAAAGGCCATAGTTACGAATATCCTTCATATCTGGTTAAACTATTACTACTAACTAAAAAGCTACATATTCAGTTTGATCAGTTCCCATTTTCCTCCATTTTTTTTGAAAGTAAGAGAGGTTTCCATACCATTGGCGATACCACGAATCACGAAGATTTTCTGGTTGCTCTCGGTATATTTCTGACCATAGATTACATTGTAAATCATGCCGTGAGGCAGTTGAGGCGCAAAGGCAGGCCATGTTTCCGGTTCTATATCGCCTGTCATCGTACTGAAATCATCATCAGGATCAGGACCGGTAAACTTCACCGGATTATGGATGTGGCGAGCCTGGAAAGCGGTATCAGTAGCAAAATGGCCGTAAAACTTCAGGAAACTGGCATTATTATTCTGATACATAGGCACGTAGCAGATGCTAGTCATCATCCACTGACCATTGATGCGATTAAACACAAACTGCTGAACAGTCTTTCTACTATAGAACACCTTTTCTATTACTACATGATCGATAGTAGTATCCTTCATCAGTTTCATCTGTTTCTGATTATCAAAGATCAGCGTGTAATAATCCTGGCGCATGAAGAAATGCTCCATCTTCCAATGTTTTTTTTCTATCTTCTTGGTCAGTTTCTTACCGTGATATACCGGCAGCGGGAAGACAATACGACTTTTCTGCAACTTTCTGTTAGCTGCAAAATTAAACACAAAATCATCAAAAAGCTCGTCAGCCGCCTTTGGCACCGGAGTCTCCTCTATCAGCTGTTCTGTAGAGTCCATCGCTTGGGTGTCGGCAATCACCGAGTCGGATGAAGCCGAATCAATGGCAGGCGCAGGCTTCTTGTCTGTACATCCCACAGACGTGAAACAAACGATGGTAAGCACCGCCATTAACACCGTTAATAAACAGAGTTTTTTCATAAACCTATTAAATTTCTCAAATTTTCCATGCAAAAGTACAACTTTCTTTTGAATTATTTCATCTTTTAACCAAAAAATGTTATCTTTGCAGTCAAAAAAGATAAAAATATAGATATGTTATTAGAAAAAATAGACGAACTCTTGAAAGAAGTGAGCACTTTGACTGCCCAAAACGCAGAAGAAGTAGAGCAGCTTCGAATCAAGTATCTGAGCAAAAAGGGCGAGATTAACGCCCTTATGGCCGACTTCCGCACAGTGCCAGCCGACCAGAAAAAAGAGGTTGGAGTAAAAATCAACGAACTGAAGAACGCAGCCCTTGAGAAGATCAACGGACTGAAGGAGCAGATGGAAGAAGCCGAGGCATCAAGCGATGATATCGACTTGACCCGTACCGCCTACCCTGTAGCACTCGGTACCCGCCATCCACTCACCGTAGTGAAGAATCAGATTATCGACATTTTCGCTCGCATGGGCTTTACCCTTTTCCAGGGTCCTGAGGTAGATGACGACAAGCACGTATTTACGATGCTCAACTTTGCTGCCGACCACCCAGCCCGCGATATGCAGGACACCTTCTTTATAGAGAAGACCAACTCTGACGATGTTACCAAGAATGTGCTCCTCCGCAGCCATACTTCAGGCGACGAGGCTCACTATATGGAAACCCATGAGCCACCTATCCGTGTGCTCTGCCCAGGCCGCGTTTACCGTAACGAAGCTATCAGCGCCCGCGCTCACTGTTTCTTCCATCAGGTAGAAGGTCTCTATGTAGATAAAAACGTAAGTTTCACCGACCTCAAGCAGGTGCTCCTTACCTTTGCCCGTGAGATGTTTGGTGCAGATACCAAGATTCGTCTCCGTCCTAGCTACTTCCCATTCACAGAGCCTAGTGCCGAGATGGATATCTCCTGCAACATCTGTGGCGGTAAGGGTTGCAACTTCTGCAAGCATACCGGATGGGTTGAGATTTTAGGTTGCGGTATGGTTGACCCTCATGATCTTGAGGCTTGCGGTATCGACAGCAATGTCTATACGGGTTATGCCTTCGGTATGGGTGTTGAGCGTATCACCAACTTGAAATATCGCGTGAGCGACCTTCGTCTCTTCTCTGAGAACGATACTCGTTTCTTGCGCGAGTTTGAGTCTGCGAAGTAAAAGATACTCAACATATAAATTAATTTATGACTATGAAGAAAAATTTAACTAAACCTGTCATCGCAGTCCTGTTGGGCGCCTTGACATTCAGTTCTTGCATCGGCTCATTTGGTCTGACAAATTCCGTACTTGACTGGAATAAGAGAGCAACAGACAACAAGTTTGTAAACGAGATTATCTTCGTGCTTATCTCTCCAGCTTACGCAGTATGTTCATTTGCAGACCTTCTCGTTCTCAACTCTATCGAGTTCTGGACAGGCAACAAGGTGATTGGCCAGGTAGGAACTACTAAGGACGTAATGGGTAAGGATGGTCGCATGTATGCCATCAAGACATTGAAGAATGGCTACGAGATTACCGACCCAGATGGTGAGAAATCATACTTTGTGTTCGACAAGAAGCACAAGAGTTGGTCATACAGCAAGGATGGCGATATCCGTGAGCTTTTCAGCTTCAACGAGGATGGCAGCATCCAGGCTTGCTTGCCAAGTGGCGAGAAGATCAACGTCCCAGCAGATGCCAATGGTTTATACCAGGTCCGCATGGCTATGAATGATGGTTTGTTCTATGCATTTAACAAGTAAATAATCATAACAATTCCAGCCCGATAAAAGTGACTTTTATCGGGCTTTTTTATAATCTCCTTTCTCTTTTCCTAAGCAAGTTCATATTTCTCCTTTCCCAACCAAACTCTCCTTAGAATGCCCAAATGCAAAAAAGTGTTTAAAGAAAGCAAAGAAGTGCCTTCACCACCCTTCACCCGTAACTCTCTGATCATCAAAAGAATCGCCAAAAAGGTGAAGGGTGAAGGTTTGAAAACTCTTTTTTATATATACGCGTGAAGGGTTAGGGTAAAAACCGAAAAAAAGACCCTAGGGTCAAAAATCGGAAAAACCCTAAAAAAAAGAATATAATATAAAGATTAAAAATACACCCTTCACCTTCACCTCCCAAAAATCACATCCAAAATTCTGTTCTGCATGCAACAGAAAATCATCTGCAGCAATCTGTGCCGGGATATATAATCAGGAGAAAATTCTCTTTCGGAGATATCATTTTATCCTTCGGAGATATTTTCCTATTTATCGGAGATATTATTTTATCCTTCGGAGATAATTTTCCATTCTTCGGAAATATTTCTTCGAATTTCAAGATAAGGCATAAAAATATAATTTTCGCCAACTTTATTTCCCGAATCCCCACAATTGTCACAAATCGCATAGCTATGAAACAGAAAAGAATGTATCTTTGCAGCATCAATCATAAAGGTTGATGTAGATATGGTCTCGTCATGACTGCCAAATCGGGCTGACGCAAATGCATTACAACCAGTGACATTCATCAAAACTTGCAACCATCTACAATATTTTTCAGTTTCTCTCGTTAATAAAAGTATGAAAAATAGATTATTGATACTCACAATATGCCTCATCGCAACCATTAAGATGATGGCGCAGGAGTTTACCCTTCACGGCAAAGTGGTAGACGAGAACAACCAGCCACTGGAGTTTGCCATCGTTTCGGTGGCTAGCCAGGGAAAGACTGCCGTTACTTCGCTCAAGGGAGACTATAGCCTCAAACTGCATTCTGCAGACAGCGTGGTAGTCAAATTCTCATATATCGGTTTCAAAACAAAAACAAAAGTGCTGAGAAGACCGCGAGGAAAACAAACCCTACAGGTGGTACTTCGCGAAGCATCCACCACCCTCGATGAGGTGAATATCAAGGGAGAGAAAATACAGTCGGACCAGATACAGGAACTGAAGACTAAGGACATGAAGATGACGCCATCTGCCAACGGAAATGGGGTGGAAAGTCTGGTTCAGCAACAGGCTGGCGTGAGTACCCATAACGAACTCTCTTCGCAATATAATGTACGTGGCGGAGCCTTCGATGAGAACTCCGTATACATCAACAACGTAGAAGTATTCCGCCCATTCCTGGTTCGCAGCGGACAGCAGGAAGGCCTCTCCGTCATCAACCCTTATATGGTAGATAAAATCGGTTTCTCAACCGGAGGATATGCTGCCAAATACGGAGACAAGATGAGTTCGGCTCTTGACATCACCTACAAAACCCTGAAAGCAAAAAGCAAGAAACCAGTGGTTGAAGGCAGCCTGGCTGCCAGTCTGCTGGGTGCTGACGCATACATCGGTCTGGGAACCCAGAAACTTTCATGGCTCAACAGCGTGCGCTACAAAACTACCTCTTACCTGCTCGGTTCGATGGAAACCAAAGGCGAATACAAGCCAAACTATCTGGACTATCAGACTTATCTGAGTTACCAGCCCAACAAACGCTGGAAGCTTGACTTCATAGGCTACATCTCTGATAATCACTACAACTTCGAACCGGAAGACCGAGAAACGAAGTTCGGAACGATGGAAAACGTAAAGAGCTTCAGAGTATATTTTGACGGTCAGGAGAAAGACCGTTTCCTCACCTACTTCGGTACACTCGGCATTACCCGACAGTTTACCGCCAACACCAGTCTCTCGCTTCTGGGCAGTGCTTTCTATACCAAGGAACAGGAGAAATATGACATTCAGGGACAATACTGGCTCGACGAAACCGAGACTTCAGAAAACCTGGGAGTAGGTACCTATTTCGAACATGCCCGAAACTATCTCACAGCCCGCGTGATGAGTGCCAAACTGATGCTCAAGCACAAGGTGAAGAAACATCAGATGGAGGCCGCAGTAAGTCTGAAGCGTGAACATATCGAGGAGAATTCTGTAGAATATGAGATGCGTGATTCTGCAGGATACAGTATTCCTCACAATGGCAAAGACCTCTATATGGTTTATTCACTGAAGGCTCGCAACAAACTGAATGCCAACCGAATGGAAGCTTATATCCAGGACACCTACCGTTTTTCGGGAGGAACAGCCGACAGTACCGGGAACGGACAGACACATTACACCCTGAACTATGGTATCAGAATGAGTCATTGGAATTTCAACAGAGAAACCATCGTGAGTCCTCGTCTGTCGCTCGCCATCATACCAGCCAACCATGAGAATACAACTCTCCGTTTTGCGGCAGGTCTGTATTATCAGGCTCCATTCTTCAAGGAATTGAGAGATACATCTACGGTGAACGGCATAACCATCGCATCGCTGAACGAGAAAATCAAGAGTCAGCGAAGCATCCACTTCATCGCCGGCTACGACTATAGGTTCAAGCTAGGAGACCAACGCTATAAATTCTCTGCCGAAGCCTATTACAAGGCTTTGGGCAATCTGGTTCCTTATTCGGTTAGTAACGTGAAGGTAGTTTATTACGGACAGAACGAATGCAGCGGTCATGCAGCAGGACTCGACTTCAAGCTCTACGGAGAATTTGTTCCGGGTACCGATTCCTGGCTCAGTCTTTCGCTCATGGATACAAAGATGAAACTGGGTGGCAAGAGCATCCCTTTGCCTACCGACCAGCGCTATGCCGTAAACCTCTTCTTCACCGATTATTTCCCGGGCAGCAAGAAGTGGCGCATGTCTTTGAAACTCGCCTTTGCCGATGGTCTTCCTTTTGCAGCACCCCACAGAGAGCTGGAGACCAACAGTTTCCGTGCCACCGCCTATCGCCGTGCAGATATCGGTATGAGCTATCAGCTGCTCGACAACAGCCGCCGGGAGAAGAAAACCTTCCTGAAGAATGTGATGCTGGGGGTAGATTGCCTCAACCTCTTCGGCATAGACAACGTAAACAGCTATTACTGGGTGACAGATGTAACCAGTCAGCAATACGCCGTACCTAATTATCTTACCGGCAGACAGCTCAATGCCCGCATTCTTTTGGAATTTTAGGACCAAATAATAGTGATTTTTCACATTATTCTAAATATTTAACCGTAGATAGTGCGCTATCTGCGGTTTTTTTCGTATCTTTGCGCCCGAATTATACGATGTCGGTTCGTCCGCTCATCCCATGGATTCAGGAAACCATTCTATAAAGAATAAAGAAATAATACATAATAATCAATTATGAGCAAACAAGTAGAAAAGATTAAGGAGCTGATCGCTAAGCGCGAACAGGCTCGTCTTGGCGGTGGCGAGAAGGCCATCGAGAAGCAGCATGCACGTGGCAAATATACCGCTCGTGAGCGTATCGAAATGTTGGTAGATGCCGGCAGTTTCGAGGAGTATGATATGTTCAAGTTGCATCGTTGCACTAACTTTGGCATGGAGAAGAAGCAGTACCTCGGTGATGGTGTTGTAGCTGGTAGCGCTACTATAGCCGGCCGTCTGGTTTACGTATATGCTCAGGACTTCACCGTAAATGGTGGTTCACTCTCTGAGACTATGGCACAGAAGATCTGCAAGGTAATGGATATGGCTATGACTATGGGTGCACCTGTTATCTGCATGAACGACTCAGGTGGTGCTCGTATTCAGGAAGGTATCTGCGCCCTCGCTGGTTATGGTGAGATTTTCGAGCGCAACATCCTCGCTTCAGGTGTCATCCCACAGATTTCTGCTATCATGGGCCCTTGCGCCGGTGGTGCCGTTTACTCTCCAGGTTTGACCGACTTCATCATCATGAAGGAGCAGACTTCTTATATGTTCCTGACTGGTCCTAAGGTTGTCAAGACCGTAACTGGTGAGGACATCGATGCAGAGCACCTCGGTGGTGCATCTGTTCACGCAACCAAGAGTGGTGTAACCCACTTCGCTGCTAAGACTGAGGAAGAGGCTATCGAGATGATCAAGAGCCTGCTCTCTTACATCCCTAGCAACAATACAGAAGAGGCTCCACGCGTAGAGTGCACAGACCCTATCGACCGTATGGACGATACTCTGAACGAGATTATCCCAGACGATCCTAACCAGGCATACGATATGTATAAGGTGATTGGTGCTGTAACCGATAACGGAGAGTTCTTCGAGGTTCAGCCTAAGTTCGCCAAGAACATCATTACTGGTTTCGCCCGCTTCAATGGTCAGAGCGTTGGTATCGTAGCCAACCAGCCAGCAGCTTACGCAGGTGTACTCGATGTAAACGCTAGCCGCAAGGCAGCCCGCTTCGTCCGTTTCTGCGATGCCTTCAATATTCCTATCGTATCTCTCGTTGACGTACCAGGATTCTTGCCAGGTACAGGTCAGGAGTACAACGCTGTCATCCTCCACGGTGCACAGTTGCTCTACGCTTACGGCGAGGCTACCGTGCCAAAGATCACTATCACATTGCGTAAGAGCTATGGTGGTAGCCACATCGTGATGGGTTGCAAGCAGTTGCGTGCCGACTTGAACTTCGCTTGGCCATCTTCAGAGATTGCTGTAATGGGTGCCAGCGGTGCCGTTGCCGTTCTCTGTGGTAAGGAAGCTAAGGCTAAGAAGGAAGCTGGCGAGGATGTAAAGGCATTCCTGGCTGAGAAGGAGCAGGAGTATACTGACAAGTTTGCTAATCCATATCAGGCAGCTCAGTATGGTTACATCGATGATGTCATCGAGCCACGTAACACCCGTTTCCGCATCTGCCGTGGTTTGGCTCAGCTCGCTACCAAGCGTCAGAGCTTGCCAGCTAAGAAGCATGGCTGTATGCCAATGTAATGATACAATTAAACATTAGAATAAATGGATAAGAATATTTATGCTGCAATTGCCATGGCACTCTATGAGTACCAGGGCAATAACGTACACGACAAGGAGCCTGGCATCATCACTATCAAGCCACGTCAGACGATGTGGAACGCCAAGTTCTTGAGTTTAACAGCTAAACCATAATGTAATAGAAATGAAAGAGTTTAAATATACAATTGACGGAAAAGAATACAAGGTTCAGATTGACGCTGTTGAGGGTAACATCGCAAGCGTGAACGTGAATGGCGAAGCTTACAAGGTTGAGATGGAACAGGAGGCTGAGCCAGAGAAGAAGAAGGTTGTGCTCGGTCAGCCAGCTGCTGCATCTGATGATGCTGAGGCTACTCCAGCTGCCAACGTAAATACAGCCAATGCTGTAAAGGCTCCTCTCCCTGGTACTATTACCAGCATCGAGGTAGCTGTTGGTCAGGAGGTAAAGGCAGGTGATACTGTTGTCGTTCTCGAGGCTATGAAGATGCAGAACAACATCGAGGCTGAGAAGGATGGTAAGGTTACTGCTATCTGCGTTAAGCCTGGTCAGGCTGTGCTCGAAGAGGATGCACTCGTAGTTATCGAGTAAATCAAGAATTTGAGAATTATACTTCCGGATTCGGGATTATAATTCGGGTTCTTATAAAGAATATCAAAGGTCGCAAGCTGTTAATTGTTTGCGACCTTTTTCTATACTGCTGTATGAGCATAAACTGCTATACAAAGTAATTTTTTACTAAAGAAAAAAGACATAAAGTACTATAAAATGATAGATTTAACAGAAGAACAGATAGAAAGATACAGCCGCCACATCCTCCTTCAGGATGTAGGCCTCGAGGGGCAGGAAAAGCTCCTCAATGCCAAGGTGCTCATCATTGGTGCCGGAGGATTGGGTTCCCCAGTTGCCCTCTACCTCGCTGCGGCTGGCGTGGGACATATCGGTATCGTGGATGCCGATGTGGTTGACCTCAGCAACCTGCAACGACAGGTCATCCACCAGACCAAGGACTTGAACACCCCTAAGGTGGAAAGCGCCAAGGAGAAGATGATTGCCATCAATCCTGATGTGGAGGTAACAACCTACCATACCTTCCTCGCCTCAGACAATGCCGAGGAAATCATCAAGCCATGGGATTTCGTCATTGATTGCACCGACAACTTCCCGGTGAAGTTCCTCATCAATGATGCCTGTGTGCGACTGGGCAAGGCATTCTCGCATGGCGGCATCCTGAGATTCCAGGGGCAGACCTTCACCCATCTTCCAGGCACGGCTTGTTACCGTTGTTTCTTCAAGGAGCCACCTCCAGCAGGCGCTGTTCCTACCAGTAGCCAGGCAGGAGTCCTTGGTGCCATCGCTGGTATGCTCGGAACCATCCAGGCTGCCGAGGCGTTGAAGTACTTCCTCGGTGTGGGCGAACTGCTCACCGACCGATTGCTCACCTTCGATGCCAAGACGATGAACTTCCGCACCATCAAGGTAAAGAAGCGTGCATCCTGCGAAATCTGCGGCGACCACCCTACCATCGATCATCTCATCGACTATGAGCAGGCTGCGTGTGATTTGAAACACCACTAAGATTTAGTGATTATTTTCGAATAAACACATATAACAAAAAGCAAAGTCACAATACCCAGCTCTTCAGCTAGGTATTGTGACTTTTTTTCAGAACCGACCCAAAGCCCAACAAAGAACAAAAACCTTGATTATAAGATACTTTATAAAACATTTCTCCCATTTTTCTTGCATGATTCAGATAATAATCGTAAATTTGCAGCAGATAAAATACGCAAGTTTATGAAAGAGAAAAGATATACATTGCCAGAAGAGCAGAAAGATGCAGCTTTCGCAGCAGAGCCTGCACCAGCCTATCACGGAAATGCCGCCATAGCACTTCCCGAGGATGAATGTGCAGAAGAAGATATTGACTGGAACAAGATTCCTGTTGGCTGGCATCCGGCTAATGAAGAAGAAGCCATGGCTAGGATTGAAGCTATTGAGGCGGAGTATGAGAATGGGCAATATATTGATGCTGAAGATTTTGAAAGAGAACTTAAATCAGAAGGATTATGGCTCATATAAATTATCTATCGCTACGACGAAGCCAACGACCTCGTCATTTTCGTAGATTTATGGGATATGAGAAGAAGCCCTAGATATCTGATTAGACAATTCAAAAGAAAACTATAAAGGAAAGAGCTTATGAAGGAGAAAAGATATCCTATTGGCTGGCATCCGGCTAATGAAGAAGAAGCCGTGGCTAGGATTGAAGCTATTGAAGCGGAATATGAAAGGACAGGCAAGGCTACAGATTTTGAAGAATTTATAGAAGAATTAAAGGCAGAAGGATTATGGCTTATCCAATAAAAGCAATACCAAAATTATTCTCGCTATCATGCTATGCGCACAATACTTGAAAGGTCTAGCATAAAATAGAACATTGCAGGTGGCTCAAGAACGGGCTGAAAGCCCAAAAGCTCTTAGCCCAGGGCAACGCCCTGGGTATGCTAGCAATCAGCAATACGCCCTGTAAGGGCAAAAGCTTTAAAAAGAGTTCCACCTATAATATATTCCCCAGCTCTGACACTCGGAATAGGATTCTAGCGCCCCCGCATTTCACGGGGTCGCTAGAACTAAAATACTGAATATCAATTTCATAATAAGCTAATCTCACTTCCAAATTCCGTCTTTATTCCTCTTTATATGCCTCATACTCCTCACGAGAGATTGGAGTCTCTGGGTCAACAATCAACACTTCATCATAGGTCAAGCCATAGAGATGATAGACGAGGAAGTCGATTTGATTCTCCAAGGCAGAAGTATCCTTTCCCTGTTTTTTAGCAGAAATAATAGAATCCACTAATAATACAATAGATGCCATTTCGCGGTCTCCACACTTTTTAATAGGTATCTCAGACAAAGGAGTTGCCGTCAATTCCAACGTTTCTCCTTTACGCTTACCTTTAGAATAGAGCCACATAAAATACAACTTAGAATTTAATAATCCTAGTAAATATTTCAAATCGTACCCTTCCTTTGGATTCGTTAAGAAAAATACATCAGAAGCAGCATACCATTCACACTCATTATAACCAAATGTATTTGTTTTGCTTCGCTGCGGACAAACTATTTTGCACTTAGAAAACACTTCAGGATGCGAAGTACCTCTATTCAAAGTAAACCATTGTTCAGTCTTTTCATTCAGAGAAGCACGTTTATCAACAAGTATTTGCTTAAAAGCATAGATATGCTCTGCTATTATAGGATATAACTGTTTAAGCATCAACTCATTTTTTATATCTTTTCCTAAAAACAATATATGCTTCGTACTTTTTTCATTAGTTACATATTTACCTATGTCCGAATTCTTAAAAAACACTTTAAGTAGCGTTTTATCATTTGAACTCTTCAAAATAGAGTTTAACACGAACGCATCAGAAGGATGTAATTCATCAAGTACAAAAATACCATCACGTTTTTGAGAAGATATTGGATACTTGCTCAAATGTTTCTCCGAGACATAATCTGCACCACTAACGATACCTTGATTAATCGTACAAATTTCTCGAATTGTTTGATTGCCATTTTGGATTTTCATCAAGATATTATCTATACTGGTACTTTGACTATTTGCCAATCTAATATAGCACTCAGAACCATCAAATAACATATTCTGAGAAGAAACAGAGTAAACGGTTTCAGCGTCCTTGCCTGTTGTTATATCAGCAAATAAAACTTCATTTAAAGCACCTGTTCTATGGACATCTATTATACGACAACTATCCTTTTTATTATCTTCTTCTGTTTTTCTAAATAGAGTTATCATATTGTGCTGGCCTGGTGCATTTTCAAATAATCGCATTTCACCTAAATTTACTAATGAAAGCAAAGAAGAAGAAACTCGTAAATGTTTTCTTAACTTTACGGCTCCATCGGCTGTAACATAATAATTAGTTGTAATAAAAGAAGAAACTCCATTTATTTTCAACATTGTTAATGCCAAATGGAAAAAGAAATATAAATAGTCCATTTTTCCTATGAAATATTTTCCCAAATTACCCAAGCGAACCAGGTCGAACATTTCTCGATGTCCCTTAACACCAATATACGGCGGATTACCAATCACAATATCAAATCCGCCCTGCTCGAATACATCCGCAAAATATGTATGCCAAAGGAAGAACTGGTCATTTGGAATCTCCAATTCATCTACGGCATCCTGCACCTCATGGTTTCCCTCGGCACAAACCTTGATGTAATCCTTCACATACTTATCTATCTGCTGGCGACGCTGAGCACGCAAGGTATGGTCGGTGATACTAAAATATGATTTTACCAAATCCTGAATGATTTTCTGTACATCTGTTTCCTCAAAACCCAACGAGAGAACGCCACGAGTTTTCTTGGTATCTTTACCTGTCTTCAACTTCTTGGAAGTAACATCCAAGTCCACCCCTTTGTAACTCTCCAGCAACGAGTTGCCCTGCATAATCTTAAAGTCGAGATTAGGCAAAGGCATCGGCTCCTTTTCATCTATGATAAGAGCAAGCCAGAAACGGAGACGGGCGATATCTACCGCTCCCTTCTCAATATCAACACCATAAATGTTGTTCTGAATGATGTGGCGCTTGATGTCGGCAGCATTATCCTCCTCGAAGATTTCGATAGACTTGCGGCATGAATAAAGTTCACGGAGTAAGCCCATAGGGAAAGCTCCCGAACCGATGGCAGGGTCGCAAATCTTCACGTCTATCAACTTCTGGTCGATAGACATGGCAAGTTCTGAAGAAGCTCCACCCAGCTCCTCCACATCATTGGTTTTCACAAAGTTAGCAATATGTTCCTTAACCTCTGCATCATCTATGCCAGTTTGCAGATACGCCGTCAACGACTCCTGACACATGTAACGAACGATTTCCTTTGGGGTATAGAAGGCTCCCTTGTCCTTGTTATCCTCCAAAAGATTCTCGAAAATCTTGCCAAGCATCTCAGGGTCAACACCCACTTCGGCATCATTCGGATCGTTCTCATCAATCGTAAAGTTGTAACTATCAAAGAAATCGAAGAGCGACTGGAACATTCCGGCAGGGAAAACTGATTCTACTTCATCTATCTTCTCCTGCTGGAAAAGTCCACCATTAAGATAAGGAATTTCATCGGCATTCGGAATATACTTCACCCCTACTCCATTAACCAAAGGCGCACTACTCCGGTCCTCTGGCCTGGTATTGAGCAAGCCAAAGAACATCGGTTCAAGCACCTTATCCAGGAAATCTCCCTTTACTTCTTCAGAGGCATCATAGAATAAATCGTGCATATAATGCAGATTGCCAGCAAGCCATCCCTTACTCTGCAGGAAATAAAGGAACACGATGCGACCCATCATCTTCTTGATATAATCGCGCACCAGTTTATCATCCTTCTTAAAGGATATAAAATACTGGGCATCAGGCTCTCCTGTTTCCTGTTCCACCCATTTGTTTCCCTTCTTTACGTATTCCTTACCCGTAAGGAATTTCACGAATTCAGCATACTGTTTACGGTATTCATCAAAGAAATCATCAGAAAGAGCCTCTACAGAGAAGGCTTTCTTGATTTCAAGAAACTCATTGGCTTTTGTCCGTAAGCTTTCAAAACGAAGTATCGGAGTCTTATAATAAGCCTTCTCATCACCAAACACATAGGTGAACCGCTTGGTGCTGGTAGCATCTTCCTTCAAGTCGCAAATCAAAGACAGACGCCAGTTGGTTCCATCATTAAATACTGCCAAGGCAGCATCAAAGCCATAGCCCAGATAAGGTCGAATCAGATTGCGAAGCCCCACCTTTCGGCGCAGCACCGAACCATCCTCCATTTCATAATAGAAGAATCCTAACTCATAATTATCTTGCGTTGTCATGCTGCCCAGGAAATATCCCTTGCGGTCTTCGGCATCCTCGTCCAAAACCTCAGGACTCACACGCACCTTGTCGGCATGAAAGTAATCCTGCAGCAACATTTGCCACTTTGAAAGATTGAACTTCGACTGAAAGAGTCGCTTAAATGTTTCTTTATTATATGTTGCCATAACTATCTTTATTTTTTCTGTTCTTACACCGTAATTATATAGAGAGACTTAGATGAATGACTCAGATACCACAATCTGCGGTTCCAAGATTTCCTCGTTTCTTTCATCATCGGTATCCAGCGGAATGTTGTAGCGATCATAAAGTTCGTCTATCTTGTCTATGATTTGCGCTATGAGTTCTTCGCTGGATGGTTTCTGCTTCTTTACCTGGCGATTGAAACTGTTGATGCTTGAATTGAGACCGATGAAGACGCCCAGTTCCACTATCTGCTCCAGCTTCTTGATTTGCGCCACAGTCTTCTCCGCATCCACAGCATTCAAGGCTCGGTTCATAGTACGGAGAATGCTCAGCACGGCATTGGTCGATTTATCTTTCTTTCTGTTCTCCATGCTTTCGGCATCCACCACTTTTCTCACCACCTTCTGGTAGGATTCCAATGCCAGTTTTACCTGGTCGTAATGGAAATCCATCACCTTCGCAAAGTCACCCGGCTTCTCCTCCATCTCAGCCTTCATGATGTCCATCGCATCCAAGAATGGGATAGACAAAGCCTTGCCGTCAGCCTTAACCCAATAATACTCCACCTTCTGAGGCGAAGAAAGATAGACGATGGTGGAATGAGAATGTTTTCCGATTTCCCTTACCGTTCGGCTCTTCATCGGCAAAGCCTTGATATGATTGTAGAGCTTGCGATGGGTGCGATAAAGCTCACGGGCTTCTTCCAGGAACTTCAGGTTTCTATCCACAGCATCCTGAATATCAGGATTGAACATCTGGAACTCCTTCACAATTTCCTCTCTAGAGTAAATCTGCGCATCCTCGCCAAAGGCTGAATGGAAGCCCTGCAACTTGATGAGGGCGTTGCTATAGAGATGAATCTCCTGGTTGCCCTGCATCGACGGATAGAACATGTAGTTGTATATCTTGTCTGCCACCGAACCGATACGGTTTACACGACCGATGCGCTGCATCAATCGGGTAGCATTCCATGGCGAATCGTAGTTGATGATGACGTTGGCACGATGCAGATTGACACCTTCGGCAAGCACATCAGAAGTAATCACGATGTTGAATTCATCCGATTGCCCAGCATAGTTGGCATCAAAGCACTTGCGGAGAATATCCTGCCGATTGGTACGATTGCTGGCACAGACATCCAGAATGTCGTGACGATGCAGACGATTCTGCAGCTGCTCCGTCAGATAATTCACGGTATCTACGCTCTCCGAGAAGATAACCAGTTTGCCTGTAGGATTTATCTCCTTATCAAAGAATTCATGTTTCAGTTTATCGATAAACAGTTCCAGCTTTGGGTCTTCGCTTACCTCATCCCATTTTCTGCAAAGCTCCTTCAAATTCTCTGCATCTTCTTTCAGCATCTCCAGGAACCGTTCGCTGAAATCCTCGTCTTTAAAGACTGTATCTTCCTCTTTCAAGCCTTTTTCTACGGCATATTCTATGATGCGATCTAACTCCCATCCCTTGGCTTGCTTATCCTTCACGTTGATATCGGGAGCGATAATCACCTTATTCTGGTCAAACATCTTAATCATATCCTCGGTAATGCGGAGGAAGGTGTGGAGCGAACGGCGGAAGGCATAGAAACTGCTCTCCAATCGCTTGACCATGTGAACACGATAGATACCTGTCAGCATGGTGGAAATATGAAGGGCAGTAGGATACTTCTTGCGCGCCTCACCCTGCAAGAACTCCACGGCACGATAGCGGGCATAGTGCAAGCCCTTGCCTGTGGGATTATCTTCGGGATGAGGCGTATCGGTAAGAATCGCCATCGTACTATAGAAGAGATCGTTCAAACCGCCATTTAATTCATACATCAATTCGTTAGGAGGCAGAATATCCGGGAATACGATGTGCTGATCATCCAAGTCTTTCTTGTAGGCAGGCACATTCTTGATATTGTTTCGGGTTCTTCTAACCGTCACCTTATCAATCACTTGCGTTCTTATCTTCTCGTAGAGGTCATCGGTACGCTTGGCAAATTCTGCATTTCTTTCGTTATACTTGTCTAACTTACGCTCACGCATCAGCTTATCATATTCTTCTATCCATGGAGAGAAGGTTACAGGCAGATTCTGGATGCCTTCGATGGTGGAATAGCGGGCATTCTGGAAGAGAAGCAAGAGATTCAGAAGATCGGTTGGACGATTATTGAGCGGAGTAGCCGAAAGCAGCATCACCTTCTTGTGATGGCCTTTTACCAAACCTTCGTTTATGCGAGGAGTCTTGCAGATTAACTGCAAATCATCGTATCTGCCAGCGGTGGCTCCACGGAAGTTATGCGCCTCATCAACAATCACCAGGTCATACTCTCCCTTCTCACGGAAGTTGCCTTCGCTCTCTATGATTTTATTCAGACTACCATTGCTCACAAACTGGGCGTAGCGCTTGATATCGAAAAGCTTGAAAGTATCAGTCCAGTTCTTTTCCAAGGCTGGCGGATAAACCACCAGGATATTGGTGTATCTTCCATTTGCTTCAACAAATCGCTTGGCAATCATCGTGGCAACAATGGTTTTACCCAAACCCACCACATCGGCAAGGAAGAAGCCATTGTGCTGCATCAGCATCTGATAACCCTGAATCACGGCATCGTGCTGATAGCGGATATCCTTCACTCCCTCAGGCATTTCCATCGTAAAGTCATCCTCCACCTGCGAACCGAAAGTATCTATCAGCACCTTCATATAGAGTTCGTATGGTGTAGGCAACTGGGCAAGATGAGTCTTCGCCTTCATCTGCTCGATGTCTTGCAGATTCAGAGGAACGGCCTGCTCCCAAAGCTGCTCAAATTCCTGCTTGCAATATTCCACATCATCATAATCTTTCATCGCCACGTTCAACTCATATCGGTTGCTGGGCATGGTTCCCATACCGGAATCGGATAGATTAGAGGACCCCATGATAACCCAGCCATCAGAGTTTGGATTATGGTTTTCCGGGAGAAGAAGATAGAATTTGGCATGGAGGTTTTTGCTGCGATGGATACGCATCTCCAGTTTTTTGTCGATGATATCCTGGCAAAACTGGAGGATACCTCTCTCCGTCTGCTCATCATAGCCTGCATTCTTCACCTCCTCAACGAAATCGTGAGAATAGGCATCGATGACGGCTTGTTCATCAATCTGTCCGAAAAAGAGTTTGGATTGCTTACGGAATAGGTTGTCGATATTGATACCTACCAATATCTGTATCTTTTTGACCTGTTCAAATTCCTCACGAAGTTTGAAATAGCCCGAACTTCGGAAATATCCTACTACTGCCTGAAAGGTATGAAAATCAAGCATGTTGTGGGCTATTCCCTTGAACTTCTCGAACAAGGAATTATCTGGAGTATTATTGAAAAACTTAGTGCTCATCTGTTGTATCTCCTAGGGGTATTAGCACTTCCGCCATTCCCCTAAGCAGAAACATTCTTGTTAGTTTGTATAGTTGCTACCAAAACAGAAATGGCGTAGGGAATCTATCACTCGCATTACCCTTGCCTATTGAGGTCCTAGGAAAACCTTTGGCAACAAGAGCAAGAAGCAACAGAAACCTACGCCAAACTTGCATATATAATAGCACAGGATGTACCCTATCCAAACGAATGGAAAGGGCACACCTATGCCTGTGTACATACACACATAAAGCGAAGGCGCCTACCGCTGTCTTCATCTGAATGCCTCTTTTGAAATTTCCTAGGTTTCAATAGGTCAGAAGAAAACGTAGTACACGTCTTTCTTAATTATGATAGGCCAAGCCATGGATTTTTACCTAGCCGGCGACTCATCGCCAGCCATCCACAGCAAGACAACTGCAAAAGTACGAAAAAGAATTGGGATTTGCAAGAAACTTTTCAATTTTCTTGCAAATCCCAAAGATATTTATCATTTTAAAATAATTTTCTCGTTCGAAGGATGGCGTAACGAGAAACAACTTGCGTTATCTTTGTTTGTAAAGCAGAAATCACATAAACTAATAATGTCCATTCCTATTACAACATCATAATCTTCGCTCAACGTTAACATCGCTTCTACGTTTAACGCTGTTGTTCCTGTCGGTAAGCCTAAATGAACCAAAAACGTTTCACGTTTCTCTGTTGTTGTATTATCTGAGACCAAGCATACACCATAAGGCTTTAGCCCCAATCATCAACTATCTTTTGAGATATAAGCGTATTAGTCGCCCCTGTATCCCACATGCAATTAGAAGAGCGAAATATCTTGGGCACCACAATACTCTCATTCATTTCTACAGCCTCACAGACTGCTATTGGCGTCAGAATGGCATCTACCAATCCCTTGCTTTCAAAATTATATGCTGCCATTCAAAACCTCCAACAAATCGCCCTCATACACTTGTGGTCTAGTATGCTTCTTATCATCCATAAAACGAACCACACGTACATAGCCAGAGCGACAAACCTTCGACTTTTCCTTCTTGGAACAATCAAAAGCGTTCTTAAAATCTATAGTAATCTGCTCCATAATTATTTGGACTTTAAATTAAACATCTATTTTAATACTATCGTTGCATTTTTTCTGAATAAGGCGTTCTCATATGCTCATGCTTCCATTGCTCAATAGTTTCTTCATCTATCAAGCCCTCATCCCACAATGCATCTGCGGCATCAATCGCTTTTTGCGCAAAATATCGACTATCTGTCGTCATAACACTATCATTTTAAATATTTACCCATGTTTTACTTATGAGTAATCAACGCTTCCATATCTTTGATAAAATTCTCTACTTTCTCAAAATACGGCAAGACCTCTTCTTCTGTAGCATCAAAGGTATCATCATAATCACCAGACTGCCGAAGCTCATAAAGACGAGAGAACAACTTTCCATAAGTTCGATCCAACAAACCTGTTGCAATAAATTTCTCTCCAACTAAATGTATTACACCGGCATGAGTCTTTGCAGTAAAGCCCTTGTCAAGTAACAATGCAGAAGCCATATGGAATACAGTATAATACAAACGATTTCCCGTCAAATTCCAAAACTTCAATTTTGCCACACCTTTAGCCTCTTCAAAACTCTTATAAGCTTTTTCTATCCTGTAGCGTACAAGATCTCTACGTTGTTGACTCTCTAGCATAGCATCACCCCTTCCTCTTCCACGTTATTATAAAAAGGACTGCCTTTTTTGCTGTTCCAATCCTTCATCGAATACACTATCGGATGAATCATCTGATTAATTTGCCAACCCAATTCCCAAAGAGGATAGGTATAATTATCATGATCCTGCTCGTCTATCTTATCCTTATTCAGAAGCACAAGGATGTCCCAGTCGGAATCTGCCTTGGCATCCCTTCTGGCCCTTGACCCGAAAAGAATAACCTTGGCATCTTTCGGCATAATCGACTCCGCTTTCTTCTGAATCGACTTGAGTACCTCATCTTCAAGATGTTCCCTTGTTACTGTTGTCATAACACTACCATTTAAATTACACCGCAAAAATACGAAAAAGAATTGAAACTAACAAATATTCTGAGAGATATTTGCATTTATTCCTTTCTCTTCACCCAAACCTTATGGCTGCCGCGGCCTAGTGAATCTATCGGCGAAGATTTATCACAGGTCAGCTCCTTCAGTTCCATAGAGGCGGAAGTACGGCTCAGGTTGTTGATGGAGGCATAATCGCCTAGGGTGAGGACTCCGTTCTTCTCTATCACCTCCAGGGCACGGGCGATGCGCTCTTCCCTGGAATACAGCTGCTTACGGATAACCTTTACACCACCCATATCACGCTCCAGGTCACGATCAGTTTCACGCTTCACATCCTTGATAAACTCAGGAGACGCCTTGAAGTTGATGTCCTTCACTCCCACCTTGCGATACGTCATCTTATCATCTGGATTCAGAATTTCCCTAGGCTTCTCATCCTCGAAAGCGAGGGAGAGGGAGAAGGTGCCGAAACCTTCCAGATTCACATTGTACCCCATGGAGAGCATATCTGTCAGCATATCAACCACATCGGTCAATACAGCCTCCGTGGTACTTTCCGAAATACCGCGATGGTAGTTCTGCATCATCTTGACGAACTCTTTTCGGGATAGTGTCCGGTTGGTCACCATCTTGGGATAAACTCTGCGCTTGCCTTCATCACGCAAATCATTCAACTCTTGCAACTTGTACTTAGCCATATCAGTTTCCTTTCTTATTAAGATGGTTATCACTCCTTATTGCAGCAGCCTTTGCATCCTACAGTATTTATGATCATACCTAAGAAGAAAAGACCACAAACCTAGGAAGAAAAGTATTTAATCCTAGGAGAAATCTCCGTTCACCGACGCCGAATGTCCGTTCAGCGTCGATGAACGGACATTCGGCGTCGGTGAATGTCGGTTCAACGTCGGTGAACGAAGATTTCTACCTTGCAAAGATACAACTTTATCAGATATAAAACAAGACTTTTCCTGAATATCTTTACTTTTCCGGCCATAATTCTTCGTTTTTTGAGCTTATTTCTTTGCGTATCCCAAATAATTGTGTTAACTTTGTAGTCAGATTGCAAGCAAAAGGTCAAAGGATTGCAAACCAAAGACTAAAGGATTGCAAACCAAAGACAAAGAAAAAGACTAAGATTAGACATTCTTATGAGTATGAAGATATTAGCAACCAGCGACTGGCATCTGGGCAACCTGTTTCACGGCAACGACCGTCTGCCGGAACACAAGCATTTCCTAAAATGGCTCCTGGAACAAATCGCTGAACAAAAGCCCGATGCTCTCCTCATAGCAGGAGACATCTTCGATAACGGAAATCCATCGGCAGCGGCACAGACCGTTTATTACGAGTTTCTTGCCGATGCTACCCAACTGTGCCCTAACATGCAGGTCATCATTACCGCCGGCAACCACGATTCCGCCAGCCGACTGGAGGCTCCCCGTCCGCTGCTCACCAGATACCACGTGGAAATAAGAGGAAACGTAAGGAAAATCTGGAAGCAGGGAGAAAGCGAGGACGATGATAAAACCGGCGGACATTGGATCTATTCCTTCGATGACCTCATCATCCCCGTAACCAACGAGGCAGGAGAAGAAGTTATCATCCTCGCCGTACCTTTCCTTAGAAGCGATGTGGTGCAGAACGCCAGCTACTCGCAGGGAGTCAACGACTTTCTGAGAGAACTGACGGCTGAGGCTCGACAGAAATACCCGGGCAGGAAGTGCATCATGATGGCACACATGTACGCCAAGGGTTCGGATATCGCCAAAAAGGATGCGAGCGAGAAAATCATCATCGGCGGACAGGAGGAAGTGGACCTGGAAGGATGGAACGACCATCCCGACTATATGACTTGCGGACACATCCACAAGCGGCAACATATCTGGAACACCGACTGGGCAAGATATACGGGAAGTATCCTCCCGATGTCGTTTGCCGAGAAAGACTACACCCACGGCATCGACCTCATCACCATAAAACACGGAGAAGAGGAGGAAGGAAAGGAAACCGGCAAGAGCAAGGAATGGAAAGTAGATTTCCTGGAATACAAGCCTCAGCACGCCCTCCGCATCCTGCCCGAAAATGAGGAAGAACTGACCTTCAAGAAATGGCAGAAGGTCATCAATTCTGAACTCTCGGAGAGAACCGACGGCGAACTGAGCGACCATTTCGACTACGTGATGCTGAAGGTGAAACAGGAGAAACTGACCAGCGATGACATCAAGGAACTGGAGAAACTCGTCAACGAAAAGGATGCCGTGCTCTGCAAAATCCAGCGCATCATCCCACAACTGGACCTCTCCACCATCCAGGGTTCCCAGCACATCACCAGCATAGAAGACATCATCAACCGTCCTCCGCTCGACACGCTGAAAGAAGCCTTCGCCATCAGACACAACGCTCCGATGAACGAAAGACAGGAGAAAATGTTATCCGATTTATTAACGACATCATCATTATGAAATTCCTACAACTCGAAATACTCAACCTCGCTTCGCTTGACAAACAGGGAGGCGAGGTCATCAACTTTGAAGAAGGTGCCTTAGGCGAGAGTACCATCTTCAGCATCGTAGGTCCGACGGGAAGTGGCAAGTCTACCCTACTCGATGCTATCTGCCTTGCCCTCTACAACCGCGCCCCTCGCTACCCCAGGAAGAAAGGCGACAAGAACCAGAACATCGAGATTTTCGGAGCTGCCGATGCCAGCGAAAACAACCGTCTGGCACCTACCGACAGTAGAAACATCCTGACACGTGGCAAGAAGGAAGGCTACAGCAAACTCACCTTCCTTGCCAACAACGGCAGCATCTACCGCGCAGAATGGCACGTCAGATTCCAGAGAGTGCGCTACGAGAACGCCAAGACTGCGCTCTATAAAATCACGAGAAACGGAGAAGAGATAACAGAGGAAACTGCCGACTGGAACGAGCTGCCGAACATCATCGGACTCGACTACGACCAGTTTCTCCGTACCGTACTCATCGCCCAAGGCTCGTTTGCCAACTTCCTGACAGCAAAGGAAAACGAACGGTACGAACTCCTGGAAAAACTCATCGGATGCGAGGAAACTTATACGAACATCGCTACTGAAATCAAGAAGGCGAAAGACCAGGCGACGGATGCCTACAACCAGATGGCAGCATCGGTGGAAGCCGTTAAACAGAACCTGCTGAACGATGAAGAACTCGCCCAACTGAAGGAGGAAATCGACCGCTTGGAAAAGGCTGAGAAGGAACTCGACAGCCAGTTGCAAGCCATCTCGAAAGACCTGCAATGGTTTGAGGAAAACGATAAGCAAATCAAGCAAATCGCTATCTACCAGACTGATATGGAGCAAGCAGCTGATGCCATTAAAGCGATGCGAGCCCAGATTCTCCGTCTGCAGCTGCACGATGAAGTACAGCCAGCCGTCAACCTGCTGCAGGAAGTAGAGCGACAGACGCAAAGCATCCACGAGCAGGAAGAAAACATCCTGAAAGCGGAAGGAAACATCAAAAGTCAAGAGTCTGCCATCAGCGAAAGCGAGAAAACTCTCACCAGTCTGAAGGAAGCAGTCGGCAAGGCACAGGAACAGCTGGAAAAGGCCCTGCCGGTCATCGCTGAAGCAAGGGCGCTGAAAACAAAAATGGAAGCGGCAATGCCGAATCTGAAAGAAAAGAAAGAGGCTTTGGAGTTGGCACAGAAAGAGAATCTAACTGCCCAAAGAGATGTGGAGGAAAACGCCCGAAACATCCAAAAATGGGAAGCTGAAACGGAGAAAGCGAACCTTGCTCTCAAAGCGACACAGGAAGAGATTGCCAAGCAGAAACAGGTTCTGCACGAAGCGACGCAAGCCGCTGAACAGGCTTGGGAGACGGAAAGAAATAAGACTGTCGGACAGAACATAGAGGAACTGCAGAACAGCAAGACTGTAGCCGACAGGAAACTACAGGATGTCCAGCAAGCCATCAAGGTTGTGGCTCATCTCGATGCTGCCACAACAGAAAAGCAAAAGAATGAGGAGCGAATCCAGGTCTTGGGCAAGAGAAACGCAGAGATAGATGAAGCGCTGGGCAAGTTGACCATCGAGGCTCTGACCCAAGAGACCCTGACGCTGAGAAATGCCTATACCCTCATGGTGAGTGAGAAATGGGAGATTCATCGTGCCAACCTGACCGAAGGCAAGCCTTGTCCGCTCTGCGGCAGCACGACCCATCCTTATCATACCGACAACAGACAGTTTGAGGAAGCCACTACAGAACTCTCTCAACTTCTGAAAGCCAAGGAGGATCTGCTGAAACTGCAGCAGAAAGAGGAGAAGAACCTTTCCGGCGAGAGAAAACAGAACGACGGCGAAGTACAGACGCTCCAGAAACAACAGGAAAAGCTCTTGGGAGAAATAGCAACTTACGAAGAGGATTGGAAGGCGCTCATCGCCCAGTATCCAAAGATTCCGAAAGCAGAGGCAGAACTGAAATCGCTCTTGCCTATCTATGAAAACAAGGCGAAAGATGCGAGCAGCAAACTGAGCCTCTTTAACAAGATTCAGAAAGAGATAGAACGGCTGACCCAACTCAAGGATAAGGCTGTAAAGGATGAAGCTGCGTATGAAAGCAAGGCTTCAACAATGCTGAATAAAGTCCAGGAAAATACTTCAACCTGCACCACAAAACTGGCTGAGCAGAAAGCACTTACCATCAACCTTACCTCGCAGCAAAAGAGTAAGAAGGAGGCTTACGAGAAAGCCCTTCAGACATGGAATAGCGCCAAGAAGGAAATGGAGGAATGGCAGGAGAAATATAAGCAGATTCTGAATGGAGAAGAACCAGATGCGGCTGAACAAAGACTGACAGCAGCAAAGGATGAGGCAACGAAAGCAGCAGATAACCAGAACGAGAATATCAACAAACTGAAGGCTGAACTCGCCAACAGTAAAGGTTCGCATCAAACCATGCTGTCTCAGAACAAAACGATGAAAGAGAATCTGCAAACGAAGGAAAAGGAACTCGACCTTTGGATTGAGGAATATAACAAGCAGTTTGAAGAAAAGAGCATCGAAGGAAAAGACTCTGAAGAGGAAGGCATCGAGGAAAGAAGTATCGAACCAAGCCTTATCAACCGAAATACCATCCGGGAGATGCTTCACTCTGCCGAAGACTGGAACGCCATCCGACGGGAAAAGGACGAAAAGGAGAAAGCCGTGGCTTCAACTACCGCCCTTTATCAGAGCGCAGAAAAGGCGCATCAGCAGCATTTGGAACATCAGCCTGCCCAAACCCGTGATGCTCTCCTAGCCATTCAGCAGGAGTATCAGGAAAGAAGCCAGCGCAACGAACTGATTGCTGCCAACGCCAGGATGCAGAACCATCAGGAAGCCGTGAAGCAGTTGGGTGACAAGGCTGAGGCTCTGAATCTCGTAACACAGGAAAAGGATGACTGGACAGCCATCACGGATGCCATCGGAGCAGACGGCAAGACGCTGCGCAAGATAGCCCAATGCTATACGCTCAGTTTCCTGATAGCGCACGCCAACCAGGAAATCAGAAAGTTCAACAGCCGTTACGAACTGCAGCAGGTAAAGCATTCGCTGGGCATCCGAGTCATCGACCACGACCGTGCCGACGATATCCGAGACACCACCTCCCTATCTGGTGGCGAAACCTTCATCGTGAGTCTCGGTCTCGCCCTGGGTCTGTCGGCGTTATCCTCCCGCAACATCTCCTTCGAGAACCTGTTCATCGACGAAGGCTTCGGAACCCTCGACCCTGATACCCTAGCCACCGTCATCGACTCCCTCGCCATGCTGCAAAGTTCGCAAGGCAAGAAGGTGGGCGTCATCAGTCATACCGACACGATGAGCGAGCGCATCACCACCCAGATAAGGATTATCAAGAATGGCAACTCCGGCAGCAGCCATATCGAGATCTATCCTTAACCCATCGCAATTACACCTTAAATTATATAGTAATTACACCTTATTTATCCCTATCAGCGCCAAGGATGGCGACAACGTGGTGAACAAGAGCGATGTGATTCGTCCTCACCATAACAAAAGAAAGGGTGTGCCATAAGTCCATGACACACCCTTTCTTTTGTTTCCATTGAATATTAAACCCTGTTTCCCTCTTTTGGGAATACTACGGTTGGCTTGAAGGTCTTAGCCTCCTCAAAGTCCATCAGGGCATAAGCGATGATGATGACGGTATCGCCCACCTGCACCTTGCGGGCTGCAGCACCGTTCAGGCAGATACAACCGCTGCCACGCTCACCCTTGATAATATAGGTCTCCAAGCGCTCACCATTGTTGTTGTCTACAATCTGAACCTTCTCGCCTGCTATCAGATTAGCAGCGTCCATCAAGTCCTCATCGATGGTGATGCTACCCATATAATTCAGGTTAGCCTCAGTTACGGTCACACAATGGAGCTTACTCTTCAATACTTCTATCTGCATTGTTCTGTTATTACTTGATCTGTTACGGATTAAACTTAATAAAGAATATCTATCGAGGAATTATCCCTTATACTTGATATGGTCGATGAGACGGATAGGAGTCTTACCGCAATAAACGGTGATGCACCCTACCACATAGGCACTATCCTCCCATGAAGAAACATCCTGCAGGCTGTCGCCATCCACAATCTGGAAATACTCTACCTCCAGACCCTCTACAGCATTGATGTCGGCAACCACCTTATCATGAGTTTCCTGTACAGTATGAGTCTTGGCATACTCCACACTCTCCTTCAGGGCCTTATAGATGTTTGGCGCAATGGCACGCTCATCAGGAGCCAGCAAAGTATTACGGCTGCTCTTAGCCAAACCGTCCTCATCACGGACAATAGGGCACTCCACAATCTGCACATCGCTGTTGATGTACTTCACGAGCTGCTTGATGACAGCAATCTGCTGCCAATCCTTCTCACCGAAATAAGCACGAGTTGGTCGAACGATATAGAAAAGACGGCTCACTACCTGACATACACCATTGAAATGACCCGGGCGCTTGGCACCCTCCATCACGGTAGAAACAGGTGGGAACTCAAAGTGGCGTGTATCTGGTGTAGGATACATCTCCTTCACCGATGGTGCAAACACATAGTCAGCACCACAAGCCTCCAAGAGCTTGCAGTCAGCATCGAGGGTACGAGGATAGCGATCCAAGTCACCCTGATCATTAAACTGTGTAGGATTCAGGAACACAGAAACCACAGTCACGCCATTTTCCTTCACACTGCGCTTAACAAGAGAGGCGTGACCCTCATGCAGCGCACCCATAGTTGGCACAAGGCCGATTTCCTTTCCCTCCTTACGACACATGAAGAGTTCGTTCTGGAGGTCAACAATCTTATTGAATACTTTCATCGTCATAATCTGTTTTCGGGTGCAAAATAACAACTTTTTTCTCAAATGAGAAAGAAAAAACCTAAAAATATGCGAATTATTGCCGAAAATAATGAATTTCGGAGAAAAAATGCCCCTATTTGAAGTTTTTTTTGTACCTTTGCACGTAATTCGTAAGAATAAAATTTAAATTTTATGGCAAAAAAAGTATTATTTATCAATCAGGAGATCGACCCATACGTAGCCGAGTCTCACATGTCAATCATGGGACGCGAACTGCCTCAGAAGATGCAGGAAGCAGGTTTTGAGATCCGCACCTTCATGCCTAAGTGGGGCACCATCAACGAGCGTCGCGGACAATTGCACGAGGTCATTCGCCTGTCTGGTATGAACCTTATCATAGATGATACAGACCATCCGCTGATCATCAAGGTTGCATCTATACCAACAACACGACAGCAGATTTATTTCATCGATAATGACGACTATTTCAAGAGCCGCCAGATGGGCACCGATGAAAACGGAAAGGAATATGCCGACAACGGAGAAAGAGCTATCTTCTTTGCACGTGGCGTATTGGAAACCGTAAAGAAGCTCCGCTGGCAGCCTGATGTAATCGTCTGCCAGGGTTGGGCTAGCGCAGTAGTACCATTCTATGTAAAGACAGCCTACAGCGAAGAGCCTTCATTTGCAGAATCAAAGGTGATTACCGCTCTCTATACCAACGAACTCAAGGGTGAACTGGGTACCAACTTCAAACGTTGCGTTGCCTTCCGCGATGCCAAGTCTGAACTGCTCGACGGCTATCAGGACGACTTCAACTTCATTGAGCTCGGCAAACTCGCCATCGACTATAGCGACGGTGTAGTAGAAGGTGAAGAAGAAGCTAACCAGATTCTCTTTGATTATGCGAAGGAGAAGAACAAGCCTGTACTGGCTTATCCGGGAGAAGATATCCAGGAGCCATACGCAGACTTCATCAACAAGGTTTGTCCTGACGCAGAATAAAATTCCGACAACAGAGACACATACATACAAGGATAATGAAAATTTTAAGACTCTTAACAGTATTAGTAATAGCAGCGCTTACTTTCGCTGCATGTGATGACACCACCGAGGGAATCGGTGGTAGCATCACTAACGATATTGACAACATCAACATCACTAGCGCAGTATTTCCTGTAGCTACAAAGTCTATGGTTTCAGGTGCCGTATTGAGCCGCAACAACAGCGGTCTCATCGGTAAGATGAAAGACCCGGAAACCGGCAACTATGTAAAGGGTGACTACATGACCCAGTTGAGCGTATTGCCTACTTTCTCTATAGATACACTCGATTACATCAAGCAGGCAAACAAAGGTTCTATCGAAGCAGACTCATGCTACCTCCTGGTTTCATACAATGCCAGCTACGGCGATACTATCGCCCCAATGAAGGTGACAGCCTATGAGATGACAAAGCCGATGGCAGAAGATAAGGAGTATTACTCTGATTATGATGCCTTCAAGGAAGGCTGGGTAAGCGAAAACAACCAGCATTGGAGCAGTAATTACAACTTGAGCAATACATCAGATGTCAAGAACTTCAAGATTTACTTGAATAAGAAGTATGAGAAAGATGGTAAGACATACAAGAACTATGGTTCTTACATCATGCAAACATACGCAGAACATCCTGAGTACTTCAAGACCAACTACAAGTTCCTGCACAACGTCTGCCCTGGCTTCTTCATCAAGAATGTAGGCGGTACGGGTAACATGGCTAAGATCTGGAATACAGAGCTTATCTTCTACTGGACCCGCCACAAGACCATCAAGGCAAAGGACGGCGTTACAGACAGTATAGCTGTAGGCATCGGATACAACCGTTTCGATGGTACAGAAGAGGTATTGCAGCTCAACAAGATTGAGAACGATACCACGAACTTGGAGGAGTTGGCAAGTCAGCAGAACTGTACTTACCTCAAGTCGCCAGCAGGTATCTTCACCGAGGTTACCCTCCCTATCGAAGATATCATGAAGGGACATGAGAAGGATACGCTCAACACAGCTACCATCTCTTTCCCACGACTCAACAATGAAAACGAAGACAACCCATACAACTTTGCTACACCAAGCACCATCCTGATGGTTCAGAAAGACAGTTTGCAGTCGTTCTTCGAAAAGAGCAAGTTGGCAGATAGCCGTACTTCTTATACCACAAGCTACAGCAGTACAGGTACTTATAAGAATGCCTATACATTCCAGAATATCGCCAACCTGGTTTCTGCCATGTATAAGAACAAGGGCAAGGGAGAAAACTGGAATAAAGTAGTACTGGTTCCTGTAAACATCATCACAACCGCACAGGGACATACTACCGTCATCTCCAAGATTAATCACGATATGTCACTCGCTTCTACCCGACTGAAAAGAGGTGTAATAACCACCGACAGCAACGGCAAGGAGACAAGTCCTATACAGATAAAGGTGATTTACAGTAAGTTTAAAGAAAAAGAATAAGCATTCATAACGCAAAGTAAAAAAGGAAACGAAACATGGCAGATAATTTTTTGGAGCGTCATCGCGAAGAATACGAAATACGCAAGGCTGCATGGCTCAAGAAGAAGAAACTATTCATGAAGTCAGGCAAGAAACAGAAGCCCCAGACACAGATGCCACGTCCTGAAGACGAAGCGTTATAAACACGAAAAAAAATTCAGAATCCTGAGAAAGAGGGTGTATCATAAAGCATTTGAATGTTTATGATACACCCTTTTAACTTTGCCAGTTAATCCTTTAAAAACGCCGCATAAGTACGATAAAAGCCATTTAACACAAAATAAAACAAAATTAATTTGGAGTTTACCCATTTTTTTTATATCTTTGCATTGTAAATTAAAAGTATTAAATATTAAACAGACAAAAAGCAATAAAATAAAAATAATCAAGATATTAGTAGAGATACTGATTTATGGGTTTAACTTTTCTAAGAACTTGCATTTAAGGATACAAGATATTTGCAGGATACAAGTTACTTGCAATATATGAGATACTTGGTTTATGTTTATAGATAATGGAGAAATTACTCTCATAAAGAATTCGTTTTTAAGTTTAAACAAAAATGCTAAAGTTAGATGTTAGTAATATAAGTCCCCGTAGTAACCGTGAGGCTACTGCGGGGACGCTTTTTCAATTTATAGTATATAGAAACAAAAAGGGCAAGACCAGAGATGACCTTGCCCAATCTATTTTTATAACTCTTTATCAATATTATAAGATTCTACCTGTAAGAGAGAACTTCAAAACAGGATAAACCTTTAAATATAAACATCAGACTACAGAACTTAATCTACTACCGTAAACTTGGCATATTTCAGCAGAAGCTGTTTGGTGCCAGAATGAACGAACTCAACCGTAGCCTTCGTATTCTCACCAGTACCTTCAATCTTCAACACCGTTCCCCGTCCAAAACGCTGATGTTCAATCTTCATTCCCTCCTGCAAACCACAAGAAGAACTGCCAGCAGATGAAGCTGCAGAAGAAGAAACTGATGCTGCAGAAGATCCTGTACTGCGAGAAGCAGGATGAGAAGAATGCGTCTCCATGTAACGTTTAGCTGCATTCAGCGCTCTAACAGACTTGAAATTACCTTCACGTCCGGAAGTATGTGATGTCTCCGGTTCATCATCAAAGAGAGAAGGCTTAGGATCTGCTACAAACTGCGATGCTACCGGTTTGGAATTCTGATACCTGCTACTGTATCTAGGCTGCTCAGCATCCTCCCACGGTCTGCGAGAACGTTGCGCTCTCGCCCACTCCGGCTGGTCAGACATCGAATCAGCTCTGGAGCCAAACAAGCTTCCACCAGCCTCATCCTGGCTATCAATCAACTTGCCGTCAATCTCATCGATAAACCGACTCGGATTATCAAACTCCATCTTGCCATATCGCCAGCGGTTCTTGGCGTTCGTCAGGATACAATGTTTCTCAGCTCGAGTAATGGCAACGTAAAGCAATCTCCGTTCCTCCTCCAGTTCTCTGAGCGAAGCAGCAGAAAGCGGACTTGGGAAGATATTCTCTTCCAAACCAACCACGAATACCGTAGGAAACTCCAGACCCTTGGCAGCATGAACCGTCATCAGAGAAACACGAGGTTCATCCTTATCACCATCGCTGTCAGCATCGGTAAGCAGAGCCACATCCTGCAGATAATCCTGCAGGAAGAGTTCATCAAACCTACCCTCTTCACGGCGTTCCTCCACAAAAGCCGACATACCGCTCAAGAATTCCTCCAGGTTCTCCTGACGTGCCAGATCATCGGCATCCTTGCCCGACATGATATCCTGACTGATGCCACTCTCCTTGATAATGGCATCACCCAATTCATAGACATCCGTAGTTTGAGCCCGTTCGATAAACGAAGAAATTAGCAATCTGAAAGTTTCCAGCTTGTTCATCGTACCCTTGGTAACCGCCAGTTCATACCGCTCAGGGGCACCGATTACCTCCCAGAAACTCACCTGGTTCTGATGGGCACAGTCAGCAATCTTCAGCACCGTAGTAGCACCGATTCCACGAGCCGGATAGTTGATAATACGCTTGATAGCCTCTTCATCATCCGGATTCGCCACCAGACGGAAATATGCAATAATATCCTTAATTTCCTTGCGCTGGTAGAAACTCAGTCCTCCATAAATGCGATAAGGAATACCCTGCTTTCTGAACTCCTCCTCGAAGCTGCGGCTCTGGGCATTGGTACGGTAGAGAATGGCAAAATCACTATACTGGCATCCATCCTCGCGCCGGATACGCTTCACGTCCTTCGCCACAATCGCCGCCTCTTCCTTGTCGCTGTAAGCAGGCTTATACTGAATCTTCTCACCCTTCGCATTCTCGCTGAACACATCCTTAGGAATCTGGTTGCGGTTATGCTTGATCAGACTGTTAGCCGCCTCAACGATGGTCTGGGTAGAGCGGTAGTTCTGTTCCAGTTTGAAGAGACGCGCATAGTTACCATTTTCAGCAGGAAAATCTCTAGTGAAAGACAATATATTATCGATATTAGCTCCTCTAAAACTATAAATACTTTGAGAATCATCTCCTACAGCACATATGGCTTTCTCTTCCATTACATTATAGAGCAAAGTAAGTATTTTTTTCTGAACATAATTTGTATCTTGATACTCATCTACCATTATGTACTTAAAAATTTTACCATACTTTTTCAATACATCATTTCTTTCTACAAAAAGCCGATAAGTATAAACTAACAAATCATCAAAATCCATTGCATTCGCCAACTTACAGCGTTGTACATATTCACGATATATCTTAGCAATTTCGGGCATACCAGCTCGTTTATTTTGGCTTAAGATATCAGAATCGCTTTCATATGAATCAACTCCAATCAGTTGATTTTTTGCCATTGAAATCCTTGCATGAACAACTGCAGGCTTGTAAGTTTTTTCACTCAAGCCCATCTCCTTAACAATAGATTTCAATAAAGAACGAGAGTCTGCTTCATCATAAATTGTAAAATCTGAAGTAAAGCCTATTTTATCAGACTCAACACGCAATATTCTAGCAAAGACACTATGAAAAGTACCCATATATTTCTGTCTGATATAAAATGTTTCACCAAACATTTTACGAATACGTTCAACCATTTCTCTTGCAGCCTTATTAGTAAAAGTAAGCACTAATAAGGAATAAAGATCTTTGCTCTGGCTCAGGAGATAAGCTATCTTATAAGTAAGCACACGCGTTTTACCCGAACCTGCACCGGCTATTACCAGCGAAGGTCCGTCAATATATTCTACCGCAGCACGCTGCGCTTCGTTCAAGTCGTTCAGTAAATCCATTAATCAATATTTAGCCGGAAAATCTATAAACTATCAACTATCAACTAAGTATTACTTCCCCCTATATCCTCCCACAGCCGTGCCCGGGTCGAAATCTTCGCCCTCACGAGGGAAGGTAGGGATAAATCTCATCTGATGTTCTATCTGTCGCTGGCGCTTCTTCATATAAGCGCTAGGATGCAGCGAACTGAATTTGCGCGGATTAGGAAGTGTAGCTGCTATCAGCGCACACTCGCCACGAAACAGATCTTTCGCTTTCTTGTCGAAATGATATTCAGCAACCGCATCCACACCATAGATACCCGGTCCCATCTCAATGCTGTTGAGATAAACCTCCATGATGCGCTGCTTGCTCCACATCATTTCGATGAGGAAGGTAAAGTAGACTTCAAATCCCTTGCGGGTCCATGAACGGCCAGGCCACAGGAAGACATTCTTAGCAGTCTGCTGACTGATGGTACTGGCTCCATGCACCTTTCCGCCACGTGCATTATTCTTCGCCGCACTCTCGATGGCATTGAAGTCGAAACCGTGATGCTTCAGGAATCTCGCATCTTCGCTCGCCATTACCGCCACTGGCATATGAGGCGAGATCTTATCCATCGAAATCCAATGATGATGCAGGGTAATACTCTCTCCATCAGCTACTTGCTGGAAGCATCGGATAAACATCAGAGGAGTGACATACACAGGAATGAACCTATATGCCACTACAGCAAGAATGGTGGTACTGAAAAACAGCACCACCACCCATTTTACTATATTCTTGATTTTCTTCAAAATCATCTATTTAGTTTTTCCCTCCCGGGAGCATGAAAGTTATTACTTCAATGTACCGTTGTTGGCTGCGTTAACCATAGCCTGGCTAGCATACATGTAAACCTCTACACGACGGTTCTGGGCACAAGCAGCAGTAGTATTAACAACAGGGTTAGCAGAACCCAAACCCTGAACATTCTTTACCTGACGGCTTGTAACACCGCAAGAAGCGAGATAGTTGTAAACTGCCTCAGCACGCTTCTGGCTCAATGGCAAGTTGATACCATCATTACCTGTAGCATCGGTATAACCCTGGATAGAAACCTCGCAGTCGGTATTGTTCTTCAATACACCGGCAAACTGAGCCAAATCAGTCTTTGCGCTACTGCTGAGAGTAGAACCATTAGTTGGGAAGAGGATACCAGAAGCAAATGTTACCTTAACGGCAGACAAGCCATTGGCATCTGTTACAGTCTCAACCTGTGCATTCTTCACCTGTTCAGCCTCAGCCTTTACCTTATCCATGTGCTTTCCTATGAGGTTACCAGCACCGCCACCAACAGCTGCACCGATAGCAGCACCTACGAGAGCACCGGTACCACGATGGCTATTGTTAAGCAATCCACCTACGAGAGCACCCAGAGCTGCACCAGAACCGGCACCTACAGCTGTACCTGTCTTCTGATTGGTTCCACAACTTGAAAAAAGCAAGCACAAAGAGAGGCCTGCAACTGCAAAATTAGTCTTTTTCATTTTAAAATCTCCTATATTTATGTTATTTAATTGCAAAGATAACTCTTTTTTCTCCATAATGGAGAGTTTTCTAATATTTTTTTGTATTTTTGCATGCAAATTTAAGGGTATTTGTCGAAATAAAGCTAGGAAATCACCTATTTGGGGGTGGAAAATCCCTAAAAGTCGGATTTCAGACACCTGCAGACAGATGAACTGCCGCCAGCAGATGATGAAGGCTCAAGCTTATACCTTAATATATATATAACAGAAGAAATAAAAAACAAAATAAATAGAATAAAGCAATATGGCTAAAGAACTCAAGAATTTAACCAAGCGCGCTGACAACTACAGTCAGTGGTACAATGATTTGGTAGTAAAGGCTGATCTCGCTGAGTTGTCACCAGTTCGTGGTTGTATGATTATCAAACCATACGGTTACGCTATCTGGGAGAAGATGCAGCAACAGCTCGACAAGATGTTTAAGCAGACAGGTGTACAGAACGCATACTTCCCTCTCCTCATCCCGAAGAGTTTCTTCTCTCGTGAGGCTGAGCACGTGGCAGGTTTCGCCAAGGAGTGTGCCGTAGTTACCCACTACCGCCTCCGTTCTACAGAGGATGGCAAAGAGGTTGAGGTTGATCCTAACGCAAAGCTCGATGAGGAGCTCATCATCCGTCCTACTTCTGAGACCATCATCTGGAACACCTATAAGAACTGGATCCATTCATGGCGTGATCTCCCTATCCTCTGCAACCAGTGGTGTAACGTAATGCGTTGGGAGATGCGTACCCGTCCGTTCCTCCGTACTTCTGAGTTCCTCTGGCAGGAGGGTCATACCGCTCATGCCACTAAGGAAGAGGCTGAGGCAAAGGCTCAGGAGATGCTCAAGGTTTACGCTGAGTTTGCTGAAAACTACATGGGTGTTCCTGTATTGCAGGGTGTGAAGAGTGAGACTGAACGTTTCGCAGGTGCTCTCAACACCTATACCATCGAGGCAATGATGCAGGATGGCAAGGCTCTCCAGAGTGGTACTTCTCACTTCCTGGGTCAGAACTTCGCCAAGAGTTTCGATGTTACCTACTTGAACAAGGAGAACAAGCCTGAGTACGTATGGGCTACTTCATGGGGTGTTTCTACCCGACTGATGGGTGCCCTCATCATGGTTCATAGCGATGATAACGGTCTCGTATTGCCTCCAAAGCTGGCTCCTATCCAGGTGGTTATCGTTCCTATCAACAAGGGCGACGAGCAGTTGGCTCAGATTACTGCTAAGTTGCAGCCTGTCATCGACCAGCTCCGCGAGTTGGGCATCACCGTGAAGTATGATGACAACCCTGCCAAGCGTCCTGGCTTTAAGTTCGCTGACTATGAGTTGAAGGGTGTTCCTGTTCGTCTGGCTATGGGTGGCCGTGACTTGGAGAACAACACCATCGAGATTATGCGCCGTGATACCTTGGAGAAGGAGAACGTAAGCTTCGACGGTATCGTTGAGCGCGTAAAGAATATGCTGGAAGACATCCAGAAGAATATCTTCGAGAAGGCTCGTGCTTACCGTGATGCTCACGTTTATGAGTGCGATAACTACGAGGAGTTCAAGAAGCATGTGAAGGACGGTGGTTTCTTCCTCTGCCATTGGGACGGTACAGCCGAGACCGAGGCTAAGATTAAGGAAGAGACTCAGGCTACCATCCGCTGCGTGCCTTTCGCTTACGAGCAGACTCCAGGTGTAGATATGGTAAGCGGCAAGCCAGCTGTAGCCCGTGTCATCATCGCAAGAAGCTATTAATCATCCCTGGTGTCGGGAGTTCATCCTGACACCATAATATATTTAATATGAGGCAGTTGATACTATACATCCTTTTTCTGGTATCCATGGTCTTCTCAGGCTATGGAGAGGTATCTGCTGCCCCTATTTCTTTTACTCCCGAGGATTCTTATACCGAAGATGCAAGCCATAAGAAAGATGGTTTGGCGAAGGTTGAGTATGACAAGAGCCAGCCTGAGGCACAGCTTGAAAACGCCTCACAGCTTGCTTACCGCATCTGTAGCAGCCGTCCGCAGCGCTTATTGCCAAGTGGCAACATGCACAACAGTCAGACTGCCAGTAGATTGCTTACAAATAGAATCCGTTATTTATCATCCCTTTTATCAGCTATAGAAGGTGGCATGGAGCCTTTCCGACAGGAAACTGCCCCAATCCACTTTGATGTCGCCTGCAAGTATTATGTCATTTGCCTGCGACGTCTGCTCTGTTAGTGCTTATTCTTTTCTCTTTTTAAAATTTCATATCGGTTTATCGCATCTTTCCTAAGATTTGCGATAAGACTGATTACACCCCTATTCAAAACAAAAAACAGTTCAATATATATTATTTTTCAAGAATTAAGAATAAGCAAATAACAGTATAAAATTATGGCAAAGATTAATCATTTAGAGATGGGTGCTGATGTTTTGGCACTCCAGGATGTACAGGTAAAGAAAGGTTTCATGGGTTTGACTGTCAAGCTCATCTATCAACCTACCAACAGTGTGATTAAGATAAAAGAGAAAGAATATTCTGTAGAGGATGGAAGAAAGCTTGAGAACATCCTCAGTGCAGCCCCTAAGGATGTAGAAACAGCGATCAGCAAATTCCCTGTTTCAGCCATCAGCATGGGTAATATGAAGTTACAGGCTTGCATCTCTAACGACCACCAGTTTGTTGCCACACAGCTCCTTGCCTTCAAGGATTTCAGTTACAAGCCGGTTACAGAGATGAAGACCTATACAGGAAAGACAGCCGAAGCTTTCGCTCAGTTGTTTTAGTTATATCACAGTTTCGGGACAGGGGACAGAATAAATCCTCTGTCCCTCTTTTATTTTATAGATATAGGATGAAATCTCGGTTCATTCCCTCTTCCCAATTACGGTAATGCTTAGGCGACAGACCGGTATGTTTCTTGAAGAAGGTTCCGAAGGCTGAAGCATTGGGAAAACTGAGTTCATTGGCTATCTGCTGTATCGTCTTCGTGGTGTTCTTCATCAGGTAGATACTGCGACGGATCATCGCCTTGAAAAGCAACTGCTGGACCGTCTGACCGCAAACCGACTTGACCAGTACCGACAGATATTTCGGTGTAAGACAGAGTTCGTCTGCATAGAAAGCCACACTGCGCTCACGCATATAGTTCTTCTCTATCAGCAGCACCAGCGACTCAAAGATGGCAATCTTCCGCTCCATCTCCTTGCCGGCAGCCTTGAACGATGCCGAGAAGATGCTGCACAAACGGTACGTAACAGCCATCAGCAACAGTTTCTGCTCATGCACACAATAGGCATCCAGTTCACCACTCTTCTCTTTTTCCAGCTCCAGTTTCCTCAGCATCAGGGCATAAGAAGTAAGCATATCCTCATAGCCCGTCGTCCTGACATGGCAGGATTTGGGATAAATCGTAGCATAAAGACGCATGGTAACCACGGTATTACCCAACATGTGACGAATCTGTTCAGCACGGTAAAAAAGAAGGGTATATTTGAGGTTCTTGCCCGTTTCCTGCACATGAAACATCACTCCTTTGGAGAGGAAAACGGTTTCACCCTCAGATGCAACAAAGGATGTTCCGTCTACGCAGAAACGGAACATCCCCTGATGACAGATTACGATTCCGACATAGTCGGAGTAGAAAGGCTGCATCAACAGCTGAGGAAACTCATGAGCCTCATATATGATGATATTATCTGTTATTTTCATGATGAATATGGATCTGTTATCTTCAGATTTAACTGCGAAGATAACAAAAATATCCATTCATCAGATGAGCAGCCTGTATCTTTTATGATATTTTAGCACTCCCCTACCTTCTTCCCAGGGATTTCACATCTACATTCTTCAGCAGATATTCACGCGTCAGTTCCCCGATATTGCGCTTGCGCCAAGGGAGAACGAGCATCAGTCCGGCACACAGCAGACAGCCGTAGAAGGTCCAGCCTGCCATCTCCTTGATACTCACCAGCGTGGCCTGTACCTGTACCTTTCCCTTCGTACTCATGGCAGCCATATTCTGCGCCTCGGTTACACTCTTGCCCTGATATTGCATGCCTCTCACCGTCTGGTCGTAAGTCTTCGCCGTCTCGATGTTCGTGCGGTCGTAATCCTGGGCAAAGCGGGTTACATAATACTGCTGTCTGTGCTGAAGCACATTGGTATAGAGCGCAGAGCCGATGCAAGGGGCAATGACCATACGAACGGTAAGCATGATGCAAACCCAGGTTGACATGAAGCGGTAAGGCATGCGCTGGTTGGCTATCGTGGAGATGAGCGAATAGAGCAGCATCATTCCTGTAGAACGGATGATGATAGGCCATTTCATACGTTCATACATGCCGTCGTTCTGTACCTCGAAATACATGTACAGCGCATAGGCTCCGATAAAGAGGAAACCCAGACAGTACATCCACTTCAGGTGAACATTCTTGGCTCTGGCGATAACTGCAAATATCAGTCCCACGGTGTAGCCCACCATCACCCAGTTGCCTAGCGTGGCGTTCTGCCAGTTATCTATCTTCATACTCACATTGGTGAACACGTTGACAAACATGGCACTCGAATTGCAGACCATCAGCAGGAAGAAGAGCAGGATGCCGTAGTTGATGACCCTGAGCTGGAACACCTCCATGATGAAATAAGGTGAACGCCGCGTCTTCTCCAGATAGATGAACAGAGCGGTAAAGATAAGACAGACCACCGAAGAGAAACGGATGGTAGGATCATCAAACCAGTCGAGCGTCTTACCGAAAACCATGACATAAGCAAACGAACAGAGCATGATACTGAACACCGTAACATTGCCAAACTTCGACATCGTTATCGGGAACTTAGGCATCGGATACTTATGATAAGGCATGGTGAAGAACACGATGATGATGCCTGCCAGCATGAATGCCATCATGAAATGATAAACATACTGCCACTCATAAGCATAGGCAAGCCATGCCGTTAGCCAGGTTCCCAACTGTCCGATAATCATGAAGAAGAGATAGATGACCGGCTGCGACACCATCTTCTCCGAATCTACCGCATCCCATGCTTCCTCGGTAGTAGGCTCGCATCCCGGCGTGATATTCCTCGTAGCCTCTATTCCGAAACCATATCTGATGAGCACGAAGAGATGCGCCATCAGCAGCGTCTGGCGGACAAAACCCATCAGCAGACTGCACAGTCCGAGTATGAACAGCGAGTCGGTCTGGGCACACACGAAACTGAGGATAAAGAGAATGGAGAAGCCCACGATACACATCATCTTCTCTCTACGGATGCACACCAGTTCATAGAAGAACGGCGAGAAAGCCGCCATTCCTATCGAGGTGCAGAAGCCCGCAAAGGCGATGTATTCCGACTGGATGCCGAGCCCGCTTATCATCTCGCCGCTGTTGGCAGAATAGACGCCACTCATCGTAATCATCGGCACGAAGAGGATGATCATGAAGATGATTCCGAGCGGTTTGGGCACCCAATCATAAAACGGATAATTCTTATATTCTTCTTCCATATATTACTTCATTTCCATCTAGCTGTTTTTTACTTTCTCTCAGCCTTGACAACCACCATCATGCCGGCAGCAAGATGCTCATTATCCTCTTTGCTGAGGTTGTTGAAATCGATTCTTACAGGCACACGCTGCTGAATCTTGACAAAGTTGCCAGCCGAATTGTCTGTAGGTACCAGCGAATATTTCGAACCGGTAGCACCAGAAATGGCGGTCACCGTACCCTCAAACTCCTTGTTACTGATGGCATCTACGGTCATACGCACCTTCTGTCCTACATAGAGATTCTCTATCTGGGTTTCCTTATAGTTGGCAATCACCCATTTGTTGTTTGTTGGAATGATGTAGGTAATGGTGGTTCCTGCATTCACCATCTGTCCCTCCTCGATAGAGCGGCGACCCAGTTTACCATCACAAGGGGCCACAACCACACAGTAAGAGAGATTCAGCTTTGCCATCTCTACGGCAGCCTCGGCACGCTCGATGGAGGCAGCCACATTCTGCTTGCGGGTAGTTACCTCGTTTACTCCCTTATAGGCAGCAGCCTGCTGCTTCTTTACCCCTTCGAGTTTCTTCTTGGTGGCTGCATATTCCACCTCCAGCTGTTCGAGCTGGATAGGAGTAGCCGCCTTCTTTTCTACCAGGTTGCGATAGCGTTCGCAGTCCTTGGCGAGTTTGGCAAGTCGTACATTTATTTCATCGATAGATGCCTGATAGATAGAAGCTGATGTCTCGGTGGTCTGCTCTGTAGCATTGATGACATTGGCTCCTGCCTTGGCATCCTTGAGGGCTGCTTCAGCCTCCATCAGACGGATACGATACTCCCGGTCGTCGAGCACAAGGAGGGTATCTCCCTTGTGTACTTCCTGATGTTCTCTGAAGCATACCTTGGCGATATAGCCGGATGCACGGAGATTAACCGGTGATATATATTGTTCTATCTGAGCATCATTACTCGTTTCGTTAGAGTTATAATCGAGGAAGAGGCATACGATTTTCCAGAGTCCGAAAGCCAGGATAGCAACACCTATCAGGCTGGCGATAATCTGTCTTACGCGCTGCTTCTTCAGTTTCTTCCTGGTTTCTTCGTGAGATACCTGTGTAGCCTCTGCTGTTTCTACATTTTTATTTTCGTTCTGTTCCATAGTTTTATTGTAATTTGGAATCAGGGAATATGAAGTAAAGTTTTTTACATCCCGTTTTCCTGTTTATATTTTATTTCTTAATGATTTATTCTTCTCCGTTATTTAGCAACCGAAATCTGGTTGAGCTGTCCAGTCAACTTGAGCAGCGAGAGATTGGCAACTTTATAGCGATAGTAGGCTGTGAGATAATTGTTCATTGCCTCGCTCATACGCATCTCGTCCTGCAGCACCGCTGTCATCGAAGCCACACCCTCCTTATACTGGTCGGCTGTTACGTTGTAAACATCCTGCGCCATGGTATAATTATCAAACTGCTTCTTGTAGTTGCGCTGACTGTTGTTCACCTCGCTCACCGCATTCATATAGTTTGCCTGCAGTCCCTTCAGGGCGTCCTCGTAACCGATGCGTGCATTCTCCTCCTCTATCTTCGCCTTTCTGATTTTAGAACGCTTTTCAAAACCATCGAATACAGGCACTCTCAGTTGAATGCCCAGACCATTGGAACCATACCAGTGGTTTGACTCGCCCGAATGAATCCAGTGATCTATCCTATCGGTAAAGGCAGAATACATCAGGTTTCCGGTCAGCGAGAGCGATGGCAGATAGCCGTCCTTGGCAAGTTTGGTCTGCTTCTGGGTGAGCAATTTCTTCTGTTCCAGCAACTGGAGTTCGTAGAGTCCCGTATCCAGTCCGTCAGCCTTCACCATCTCAATCTTTCCCGGATCTACGGCTGTCACCTTCATCTCCTTCTCGGCAGGATAATCTATCACATACTTGAGCATGGTATACTGCTGTTCGAGCATGGCGATGGCGTTATCGCGCTGCACGGTGAGGTTCTCGATATTGAGATTCACTCGCTTCAGATCTACCTCCAGACTCATCTGGTTATCATAGAAAGCCTGGGTGATGTTTCTGAGTTCTACCAGTCGCTTGATATTGTCATCCGTCAGACGAATCTGCTCAGATGTGTTCTGCGCCATGTAATACATCTTGGCAGTCTGCACGATGAGGTCTTCACGCGCCTTCTCATAAGAGAGTTGGTTGAGTTTATCGGCAATCTTGGTAATGTCGATGGCGGTAAGAATCATCTGGTTATACAGTGGCATCTGCAATTGTACACCCGCCGATGCATTATACTGCAACGTCTTGGTTACATTATAAGGCTTGCCGTAAGCCGAGCCGTCGGTAACCGAAACAGGCGGCGTAAAGTTGTCGTTGAGCTGTGCCACCGCATTGATTTGCGGATAGAGTTTAGCCTGATTTTCGCTGATAGCGTACTTTCCCTTAGCTATTTCGTTTCGGCTGCTCTGGAGCGACAGGTTGTTATCCACTGCCATCTGCAGGCACTGGCTGAGCGTAAGCGTCTCCTGTGCGCCAAGAGTATGGAAAGCTCCGAGCGCGAAACATAAGATGATTATTTTCTTCATATCTTCTTAATGATTTCTATTGATTTACGTTTCATTTATTATCTGGATGCAAAGGTACAGCTTTTCGGTGATAAATGACTATTCACATCTTATCACAATATGTTCAAAATTTCCGAAAATAACAATAAAAATAGGTCTAGCAACACCGCGCTAAGCGGGATCACTAGACCTATCTTCTTATCTATCAAGAACTTATATTCTTATTTTAGTCTTCATCAGCAAACTCATTCAGAGTATATGCGCTGCTGCCATCAAAGCAATGGGTACATACCTGGCACTTTGGAAGACCGATGGCCTCTACCAGCTGCTCGATGGTGTTGAACTTCAGGGAAGTCAAGCCCAACTGGTTAGCAATCTCATCTACCATTCTCTGATACTCAGGAGAACCGGTGGTAGCGTATTTCTCAAGATTCTTGTTGGCATCACCCTCAAACTTCTCAATAATACGGCGGGTAATCAGCTCCATGTCACTCTTGGAAGAAGTGAAGTTGATGAACGGACAGCCGTATACCAATGGAGGACACGCTATACGCATGTGGCACTCCTTCAAGCCAGCCTGGTCGAAAAGCACCTTCACATTGTCGCGAAGCTGGGTACCACGAACGATACTGTCATCACAGAATAACACACGCTTGCCCTTGAGCATCGCCTTGTTAGGAATCAGCTTCATCTTGGCTACCAGTGAACGCATGCTCTGGTTGCTAGGAGTAAAACTGCGAGGCCATGTAGGAGTATACTTGGCAATGCAGCGCTGGTAAGGCACACCCTTGCCAGCAGCATAACCCATCGCCATACCAGTACCAGAATCAGGAATACCGCTGCAGCAGTCTACCTCCACATCATCGGTCTTGGCGAGATTAAAGCCGTTGGTAAAACGCGCCTCCTCTACATTCTTGCCCTCGTAGGTAGATGTAGGGAATCCGTAGTAAACCCAGAGGAAAGAGCAAACCTGCATCTTCTTGTTGGCAGGACGGATCTGCTCCATGCCATCAGCTTTAATCTTCACGATTTCGCCTGGTCCTACCTCATATGCTGTTTCATAATCGAGATTAGGGAACGAGGTGGTTTCGCTGGAAGCCGCATAGGCTCCTTCCTTCTTGCCGATGATGATTGGAGTACGTCCCCAACTGTCACGCGCACAGATAATGCCATCCTCGGTAAGGATCATCATGGTGCAGGAACCTTTGATGTGATGGAAAACGTTTTCGATACCTTCTCTGAAGGTTTTACCCTGAATAATGAGCAGAGCCACCAACTCAGTAGGATTGGTACTACCCGAAGACATTTCAGCAAAGTGCATGTTCTTTTCGAGCAGAAGCTGAGTAAGTTCATCCTTGTTTACTATCTTAGCTACAGTGCAAATGGCAAAGCGGCCAAGATGAGAGTTCATGATGAGTGGCTGGGCATCTGTATCGCTAATCACGCCGATGCCCGATGTAGCTCCTTCAAACTTGTTGAGTGTAGATTCAAACTTCGTTCTGAAGTATGAACTTTCCAGATTGTGGATAGAGCGCACGAAGCCCTTCTCACTACTGTAGGTTGCCAAACCGCCCCGGCGTGTGCCGAGATGTGAGTTGTAATCTGTGCCGTAAAAGAGATCAGCGACACAGCTTTTCTTGGAAATAGTTCCGAAAATGCCTCCCATAAGAGTATAATTCTATGTTATAATTTTGTAATATGGGTGCAAAGATAAATAAAAATCAGAAAATATGCAAGTCTTTTTGCTTTTTTTCTATAAAAACATGATTATGAGGGTAACTTGCTACCCTATTTCGAGAAGAATAAACGGCTACTGAAACGAAAAGCGCTCCGGCAATAATTACCGGAGCGTCATGATATGATTTCCTATGAAATTAATCCAACTTCAGGCTCTTCTTGATAGCCTCGATCTTATCCATTGCAGCAGCTGTGCAGCGGTTGTAGCAACCAGCACACTTGAATGAAGGATCCTTAACCTCAATATAGAACTTAATCTTAGGCTCTGTACCTGATGGACGGACACTTACCTTGGTGTTGTCATCGCAGAACCACTGGAGTACATTGCTTGTAGCAGGCATATCGAGCTTCTCTACGCTGCCGTCAGCATGCTTAACCTCCAAAGACTGATAGTCCTTCCAGGTTACCACCTTGCTGCCACCTAACTCCTGTGGAGGGTTGGCACGAAAGTCTGTCATCATCTGCTTAATCTCGTCAGCACCGGTCTTACCTGGGCGAACTACATTTACCGTGAACTCCTTGCTGAAGCCATACTCTGCATAAATCTGCATCAGGAGGTCGTAGAGAGTCTTGCCCTGATCCTTAGCCCATGCTGCAATCTCGCAAATCAGACAGATAGATGCAGGAGCATCCTTATCGCGTACCTTATCGTATGGCAAGAAACCGAAGCTCTCCTCACCACCACCGATGTACTGCTGCTTGCCCTCAGAGATAGCAATCTCGCGTGCAATCCACTTGAAACCGGTGTAGCAATCGCGCAACTCTACGTTGTTCTTCTTGGCAATCTCAGCGATAACTTCTGTTGTTACGATGGTCTTTACGAGGAAGTCTGTTGGCTTCAACTTGCCCAACTTCTTCTTGTTCTCAATGATGTAGTAGCAGAACATCATGGCTGTCTGGTTACCGTTAATGATCATCCACTCGCCCTTGTCGTCGCGGCAAACGATAGCCAGACGGTCAGCATCTGGGTCGGTAGCTACCACGAGGTCAGCGTTCAACTTGGTACCGAGCTTCATACCGAGAGTCATAGCCTCTGCATTCTCTGGGTTTGGAGAAACGACTGTTGGGAAGTTGCCATCTACAACCATCTGCTCAGGAACTACATTGATGTTCTGGAAGCCCCAAGAACGCAGACAGAGAGGAACGATGACACGACCTGTACCATGCATAGCTGAATAAACGATGTTGAGGTCTTTCTGACGGTTGATAACATCCTGGTCAATCATAGCAGAATGAACGGCTGTCATGTAGTCGTAATCCATCTCACCACCGATAATCTTGATCTTATCCCAGTTAGCCTCAAACTTCACCTGGTCGATAGTAACCTTGTTTACCTCCTCGATAATACCTGTATCGTGTGGAGCCAGAACCTGAGCACCGTCGCTCCAGTAAGCCTTGTAACCGTTGTACTCCTTAGGGTTGTGAGAAGCTGTTACGTTGACACCGGCCTTTGCACCGAGCTCACGGATAGCGAAAGAAATCTCTGGTGTAGGACGGAGGCTCTCGAAGAGATAAGCCTTGATGCCATTGGCAGAGAAGATGGCAGCTACGGTCTCAGCGAAGAGACGGGAATTGTTACGGCAGTCGTGACCTACCACTACAGAAAGGTTCTCCTCACCTGGGAAAGCCTTGAGGATGTAGTTAGCAAAGCCCTGTGTAGCCATACCAACGATATACTTGTTCATGCGGTTGGTACCTGCGCCCATGATACCGCGCAAACCACCAGTACCGAACTCCAAGTTCTGATAGAATGCATCAACGAGAGCAGACTTGTCCTCTGCGTCGAGCATTGCCTTTACTTCCTTACGGGTTTCTTCGTCAAAAGCAGGTGTGAGCCACTGCTGTGCTCTTTCTTCACACTGCTTGATCAATTCTGCGTTATTAGCCATAGTTTGATTATATTATGTTATTAATTAATTCTTATCGAGAAGGATGTGCACGAAAACAATGCATAATTTCTCTATTTGCGTACAAAGTTATATAAAAATTTTGATAAACCAAGCAAGAATGAAGTTTTTTTTGTATTTTTGCACATTGAAATGGAATAGAAAATAGAATAAGGCTAATATTTAGCAATATTGTATTGGTAAGATAGCAAAGTTGAATGAACAAAATATAAAACAATAGAATATGGAAGTATATTACACGGGCGTCATCATCGCCGTATCCACCTTTTTAATAATAGGTATCTTTCACCCTATCGTCATGAAGACGGAATATTATACGGGCACCCGCTATTGGTGGGTTTTCCTCGTTGCAGGCATCATCTGCATAGGAGCTGCCTTTCTGGTTGCCAACGTGCTCTTCTCTGCCATACTGGGCGTAGTAGGTGCTTCATGCCTTTGGAGCATCGGTGAACTCTTCGAACAGAGACAACGCTGCGAGAAAGGCTGGTTCCCGAAGAATCCGAAAAGAATAGGAACAGGATATTACAGGGACGAGAAGAAGTGAAGAACGAAGAAACAACGTTCGACGGACGAAGTGAAAGTCAATTCAAGTGTAAAGTGTATAGGAAGAAAACGCCAACGAAATGAAGACAGAACTCATTCTGGTCGGAAAGACCGTAAACAAGCATTTCATTGCGGGCATCAAGGATTATGCCGAGCGCATCACCCATTATATGCCTTTCAATATAACAACCATTCCTGAGCTCAAGAACACCAAGAGTCTCAGCGAACAGCAGCAGAAGGAACGGGAAGGAGAACTGATTCTGAAACTCCTCCAGCCTTCGGATACGGTGGTGCTGATGGATGAACATGGACAGGAATTCCGAAGCATCGAGTTTGCCAAATGGATAGAGCGCAAGCAGGCCACGGCAAGAAGGCTCGTCTTTGTCATCGGCGGTCCTTACGGTTTCTCACCGTCTGTCTACAACCGCGCCAACGAGAAGATTTCCCTCTCCAAGATGACCTTCTCGCATCAGATGGTGCGCCTTATCTTTACCGAGGCGATCTATCGCGCATGTACTATTATAAAAGGTGAACCTTACCACCACGAATAAAGGTAAAAAAGTTAAAAGGTAAAAAAATGGGGAAAGATAAATATATAGAAATAAAAGGGGCAAGAGCCAACAACCTCAAGAATATCGATGTGAAGATACCTCAGGGCAAGTTTGTTGCCATTACGGGTGTCTCGGGATCGGGAAAATCATCGTTGGCTTTTGATACCTTATATGCTGAGGGCCAGCGCCGCTATGTGGAGTCGCTCTCTTCGTACGCACGCCAGTTTCTGGGACGTATGAGCAAACCGGAATGTGATTTCATCAAAGGATTGCCACCTGCCATCGCCATCGAACAGAAAGTGATTTCGCGCAACCCACGATCTACCGTGGGCACCAACACCGAAATCTACGAATACCTGCGACTGCTCTACGCACGCATCGGAAAAACCTATTCGCCTATCAGCGGACAGGAGGTGAAACGCCATACTACCGAAGATGTACTCGCCTGTACCCGACAGTATTCCCAGGGTACCAGGTTTGTCATCCTCGCCCCTATCCACGTCATCGAAGGGCGCAGTCTGGGCAAACAGCTGGAGATGTACAACCAGGAAGGTTACGCGCGTATATATATAAAAGGTGAATTCGTACGCATCGAAGACTTCATGGAGCAGGCGGATAAGGAACTGCTGGAAGTAAGCGGCGATAAACTGAGAAAGAGAATGCAGCAGAAGGATGAAGAAATCTTCCTGGTCATCGACCGTGCTTCGGTAAGCGATGAGAAGGATGACATCAGCCGACTGATGGATTCTGCCGAAACTGCCTTCTATGAGGGCGATGGAGCCTGCCGCCTCGTCTTCCTGCCAAGCAACATCTGCTACGACTTCTCTACCCGGTTCGAAGCTGACGGCATGCAGTTTGAAGAGCCTACCGACAACATGTTTGCCTTCAACTCCCCTCTCGGAGCCTGCCCTACCTGCGAAGGTTTCGGCAGCATAATAGGCATCGATGAGAAACTCGTCATCCCGAACACTTCGATGAGCGTATATGACGGATGTGTGGTTTGCTGGCGAGGCGAAAAGATGGGTATGTGGCTCAAGGAATTCATCCGCAGAGCTGCAGAATACGACTTCCCTATCTTCAAGCCTTACTTCGAACTGACTCAGCAGCAGAAGGACTGGCTGTGGCACGGTCTGCCTGGCGAGAAGAAACGCAAACAGCAGGAAAGGGTGAGCATCGATGAGTTCTTCAGAATGGTAAAGGAGAACCAATACAAGATACAATACCGCGTGATGTTGAGCCGATTCCGTGGAAAGACGATTTGTCCTGACTGCCATGGTACCCGACTCAAGAAGGAAGCCAACTATGTGAAGATTGGCGGAAAGAGCATCACCGAACTGGTTGAGATGTCGATTGTGAACCTGAGCGAATGGTTCAAGAAACTGGAACTCTCTGAGCATGAGAAGGAAATCAGCAAACGTCTGCTCACCGAAATCACCCACCGCCTGCAGTTCCTCCTGGATGTTGGTCTGGGTTATCTTACGCTCAACCGACTCTCCAACACCCTCTCCGGCGGTGAGAGTCAGCGCATCAACCTGACCACCAACCTGGGCTCATCGCTCGTGGGTAGCGTATATATCCTCGACGAACCTAGTATCGGACTCCATAGCCGCGATACTGCCCGACTGATTAAGGTGCTGAAAGAACTGCAGCAACTGGGCAATACGGTGGTTGTGGTAGAACACGACGAAGAGATTATGCGGGCAGCCGACTATCTCATCGATATCGGTCCCGATGCCGGCAGACTGGGCGGAAGAGTGGTCTACGCCGGTCCGTCATCAGAATATTCAACCACCGACAAGGCTGAACAGGAAAAGCTGCTGGCTGAATATCCGGAGAGTTATACCATCAAGTACCTGACCCACAACGAGGAGATAAAGGCGCCAACGAGCCACCGTGCCTGGAACCAGTATATCGAAATCAAGGGAGCCCGAATGAACAATCTGCGCGGCATCGACGTTAAGATACCGCTCAACGTATTCACCTGCGTAACCGGTGTATCAGGCTCAGGCAAGAGTTCGCTCATCAAGGGAATCCTCTATCCTGCCATGCGTCGCCGTCTGGACCTCGTAGCAGATGCACCAGGCGAATATGCATCGATGGAAGGCGACTGGAAGAGCATCCATCATGTAGAGTTTGTTGACCAGAACCCTATCGGAAAGAGTACCCGCAGCAACCCTGCCACTTATCTGAAGGCATACGATGCGATACGTGCCCTCTTTGCCAACCAGCCACTGGCTAAGCAGATGGGATTCACGCCCCAGTACTTCTCTTTCAATACCGAAGGCGGAAGATGCGAGGAATGTAAGGGCGCGGGATATGTTACCATCGAGATGCAGTTTATGGCAGACCTCACGCTGACCTGCGAGGCTTGTAAGGGCAAGCGTTTCAAGCACGATATCCTGGAGGTTCGCTATGGCGGAAAAGACGTCAATGATGTGCTGAACATGACGGTAAATGAGGCCATTGAGTTCTTCAGCGATGAAAAGCTGCAGCGCAACGAGGGCGACTTCGACAACTGCCGCATCATCGTAAACCGCCTGAAGCCGCTTCAGGATGTAGGTCTGGGCTATATCAAACTCGGTCAGAATTCAAGTTCGCTTTCGGGTGGTGAGAATCAGCGTGTAAAGCTCGCCTTCTTCATAGGTAAGGAGGAACAGGAGCCTACGCTCTTCATCTTCGACGAGCCTACCACGGGTCTTCACTTCCACGACATCAAGCGCCTGCTCCATGCCTTCAATGCCCTGATAGAAAGGGGTCATTCGCTGGTAGTGATTGAGCACAATCTGGATGTCATCAAGTGTGCCGACTATATCATCGACCTCGGTCCTGAAGGCGGCGATAAGGGCGGCAATCTTGTTGTTGCCGGAACTCCGGAAGAAGTAGCTGCCTGCAAGGCAAGCCTTACCGGAAAGTTCTTGCGTTAAATTGAAGTTTCAGGGCGTGTGGCGATAAACTTGCGAAACGTCGAAAAAAATACGATATCAGTGGAATCCGACAACCGCCGGATTCCACTTTTTAATTTAAAAAACCAATTCAAAAGAATTATTTGTTAAAAAAGTAACCATCATCGAAGGCTGCTTCGATAAGGCGTTGCTTCACTCGGGCATATTCTGCCGAGTCTTCGATAAAGTACCGAAGAGCAGAAACAATCCTCACATAAACACTGAGCCGATAATCGCCCTTACCCTTTTAGATTGCAAAAATGTTTTCCTTATGCATCCCAGCATAATACATCAGATCAGAACCAGATACATGATGGTTCTTCATCTCTTCACTCAGAACAACACCGAAACGGCTGTTGTCTGCTTCAAAATTAACAATCTTCATTCTTTTAATTTTTTTAAAATGTTTATAATTATTGTATACGAGTTCCTGCTACGGGAACTCTTTTTTATTTTCTTTTTAGTATCTTTGCACCATATAAAACAGATTCAACAATCTGCTTACCAATAATAAAACGAATAACTGATACATATATTGTATAACAATATAAAATTTTTAGGAGATGATGAACATCAGCACATTCATTAACATGGCCAGCAAGATTCCTTCACCTGGCCAGTTGGAAGGCCTGGTAACCTTCATGAAGGAAGATGAGAAACTCAGGTTTTTCACCGAGTCTTACCGGAAAACGGGGAATAAGTCGTACAAGCACGATGCACCCCTCTTCGCCGTAGCCTGCATCTTCGAAGGCGGAAAAGGCAAGGACAACATCCGGAGCCTCACACATCTGTCGCTGGTCGACTTCGACCACATCACAGAAAAACCGGATGACGGCACCCTGCGCTCGCTCAAAGAGAGAATCTGCCACGATGCCCACACCCTGCTCTGCTACGTCACCATGAGCGGCAACGGACTGCGCGTCATCTACCGCTACGAAGGCGATGATTATCCCGCCGCCTTCGCCATGGGAAACGACTACTATGCGCATCTCATCGGCAAGGAAAGCGATCCGCTCTGCAAGAACATCACAAGGCTCAGCGGACTCGCCTACGACCCCGAAGTCTATTTCAATCCTGAAGCCACAGCCTTCAGCGCCGAGGAAATCAGCCATTTCCATTCCGCTACGCTCAAGACCGCACAGAAGAAAAAGAAACAGGAACGCATCGCCGACTACTATGAACAGATCGTCAAACCCAAGCTGGAAAACGAAAAAATCAGGTACGAACCCGGCAACCACAACCAGTATGTGATGCGGGTGGGCTACATGATGGCTAAGAAGCGGTACGACAGGAAAGAAGCCACCCAGTGGGCTATCAGGCAGTTTCCCGAATACGACGACGTAGAACAGGTGTTCAAATCGTGCTACGACAACACCACTCACCCACAGAAGATGAAGGCTGAAACCGGAAAGATCCCCTATGCCACCGTAGATGAAATCAAAGACTTCCTCGACGGACATATCAAACTCCGCTTCAACCTCATCACCCTGCGCTACGAGTATCTGAAGGAGAAATGGCGAATCCTCCAGGACCGCAATCTGAATACGCTATGGAGCAACATGTCGCTAACCGCAAGGGTGAGCAAGAGCGACATGATCAATGTCATCGAGAGCGACTATAGCCCGCCCTACAATCCCTTCACCGATTATCTGGAGAATCTCCCACCCTGGCAGAAAGGCGACAAGGACTATATTGCCGAACTCGCTGCCACGGTAAAGATGAAGGGAGACCCCGTGATGCCCTTCTGTGAAGCCCTCAGGAAATGGCTCGTGGCGATGATAGCAGGATGGATAGACGAAGGTGCCGTAAACAATGTCATCCTGGTATTCATCGGCAGACAGGGCGCCTACAAGACCACCTGGTTCAACTATCTTCTGCCGCCGGAACTGAAGCAATACTTCTATACGAAGGCGAATGCCAGGCGCATGACGAAGGATGATATCATCGCCCTTTCGCAGTATGCACTCATCTGTTATGAAGAGCTCGACACGATGAGTCCATCGGAACTGAACCAGCTGAAGGCTGTGGTAACGATGCAGTATACCAACGAAAGGGCGGCATACGGCCATTATGCCGAGCAGCGCAAGCATATCAACACCTTCTGCGGCACGGGCAACAATCCCGAGTTTTTGAGCGACCCTACCGGTAACCGTCGCTGGCTGCCCTACGAGATAGAGAGCATCCTCTCGCCCCGTGAGCATCCGTTCAATTACGAAGGCATCTACGCCCAGGCTTACGCCCTCTACAAGAGTGATTTCCGCTACTGGTTCACCGATGAGGAGATAGAAAAGCAGAACCGGCACAACCGCGCTTTTGAGGCGCCCAGACTAGAACAGGAACTTGTGGATCTCTACTTCCGAAAGCCAACGGAGGCGGAGACAGGGGAGTTCGTGTCCATAGCCAGAGCGATGCAGATCATCAGTTGCAACATCTCCCAGAAGCTGAACAGTTCGAAACTGGGCAAGGCTTTCAATGATCTCGGATTCGAAAAGATGCGCACCAAGCACAGCCGTGGTTACAGGGCAATCGTCCGTACAGCCGAGGAAATCAAGGCTTACCAGGTATCCGTCTGCATCAACCCACCGCAATGCGATGATGATGCCCCGTTCTAGCCGTTCCTCCAAACCTTCGGTTCCATCCGGTTCAGGGTGACACGGTGACACGGTGACACGAGTTTTTCAACATTTCGCCTCGCACGCGGGCAGGCAGGAACTTTCGGCTTGATTTTTCCTGCCTGCCCGCGCGAGAGTAAATCTTCAGAAATCACTGTCATAAGTGTCACCCTGTCATCCAGAAGCAGGTTACTTCCGAATCAAAAGTCAAAGACTTACGGTGCAAAAGTCAGGCACTTACGCCCCGTAATCCCCTGGCTTACGAACCACAATCCAATCATAAAGCCCTTAAAAATCAAACAAGCCAGGCATTTAGAAGTGATACCAAGCAAGGCATGTAAAAGGGCTTACAAACACCAGAGCAAAGAGAATCTATGAAAAAGTATGAGCAACTGTGAGCAAGTATGAGCAACTGTGAGTTGCCTCCTCACCGATTTCGTATCTTTGCATTGTGATTCAGAGATACTCAGCGGTTCCAATCAGCAAGCTATAGTAAGGCGTCCCCATAGCAAGCTATCCCCAGGCGGTCCCATCCCGCACAGCCATGGCAAAGATCGCTTTGATGTGATTTGATAGCCAACCTACCAGGTATCAAACTGAGATACAAGAAGGAAGCATTAGAGTTTCTGGAAGAAAATCTAAGATTTGATATGGGCAGATTCTACCAGCTCAATCCCAAGATATTCGAAGATTATGCAAATATAGGAAAAAAGGCAACATCCATAAGCACAATATTAAAACTCTTACAACATATCAAACAGGTAAAAGCAGACGTGATGCCGTTTATAAAGAATCCAAAAGATATGACTATCTGGTCCAACGAATACTTTCTGCAATTGGCAAAAATGATAAACATTGAATAGCTAAGGTATCTTCCTCCCCTATCCCATGGGGGCAGTATCAGTTTTAAAAACGAACATTAAAGGGGGTAGGATTCCTTATTTTATGAGAGAAAAGAGAGTTCATTTGCAACAACCGTTTCCCTTATATAATAAGGTGTAAGCTCGGGAAGAATGAGCTTGAACCAAAATGAACCAAATTGAACCAATCGTCAAAGTTTAAAGAATACTAAAACTTTCGTTTCCGCTTGAAATTCTCCACAAAAATGACTATATTTGCAATGTCGTTGAGATAAACACGACAAACATTTTAAAAATCATAAACTAAAAAGTAAATGAGTAAGAATATCACAGAACAATCAGTCTTTGGAGCTTATTCTCAGAAAGAGAATCAAGTAACATCGGCACTCCTCAAAATCTTAGAAACAGATTGTGGGGGGGCAGTTTGTTAGATGAAATTCTTCAGCGAATTGATGAAGGAAATGGACTGCCAGAAAAAACATTAAAGATTGAAACCCAAAGTCATATTGACGACACAGACATCCATAGTGTTCCAGATGGTTTAATTTCTTGCAACTATGCTTTCAACATTTATATTGAAAGCAAACTGTCTGATGTCATCAATCTACCCCAACTAGAAAATCACAAGAAGTTGATTGTCGAAGACAGAGATGAACGCAATAAACTCATCTATATCACTACACACGACAAACGACCAGAAATTCTTCCCCAAGAGATAATATGGACGAATTGGACCACCCTGATGAATATCCTCAATGATTATCAGCAAGATGTTCCGAATCCGGTCCTCAGCTATCTCATAGAACAGTTTGAGCTTCTTATTACCTCATTAGGTTTATATGATGATCACGAAAACCGCGTCATCATAGTAGGCGGAAGATGGGGTGAGCCTATTGCTTTGGAATATAATTTCTATGCCTGTCAAGGCGGTAGAAGTTTCAAGAATGCCAAATACTTAGCATTCTATTACGCACAAAGAATCCAATATCTCTTTGAAATTGAAAAAAAACTAGAAAATGTAGATATCAGAGAGTTAAAAGAATATGTTCCAGAAGAGTACTTTGCTAAAAAGGAACCTCTATACAAACCGGAGAAACGAACATTCTTCAAGCTCAAGAAAATAGAAGAATTCTCACCTGCCATTCAAAATGATTCTTTCGGAAAGACAGGAAGACGTATAGCCTTCACACAAGGCCAGACCTACACCACTCTTGAAAGAATCCGAAAGGCAAAAGTGACCTCAGAACTTAGATTTTAAATACACAATATTATGGCAACAACTGTAAAAGAAGGTAATTTTATTTACCGCATTAATCCAGACAAGCCTACCGAGCTTCAAAGAGCCACGATGGGTAGCAATAGTTGGAGTTTCTGCTGTGGATGCAATGGCGCCGAGATTTTCGACATCATCACCAAGGGGAGCGACATCATCATGAGTACCTCCATGGGTACTTATGTTCGCTCGCATAGCGGAACCGTAACCAAGAAATAACGATATAACAGCATAAAAGACATGATGGCTATACTGGGATTCATAGGCTTGTTGGTTATTGCTTTCATCATCCTTGGCTTAATAGGCTGGGGTGTACAAGCCTTGGGCTTTGTCGCCTCTTTCCTAGGTGAAGGCATCACTGGGTGCATCGGATGCTTCTGTAAATTCTTTTGGATTATCTTGGTTGCATTCGTCTTAATATGTTTAATCTTTTAAAAAGAGGATATAATGAAAATAAATATTTTTAAAACTACCACCATTATAAATAGAGAAAACGCTTCAAAGTATATTCATAGTGACGAAGCAGAACTTCCCTCAAGTATCATAGACATTCAAGAAAGAGCATTCTTTGGATGCTTCGATTTGAAAAATGTCAATCTTTCAGAATGTAACAGACTGTCAGTAATTGGCAATAATGCATTTGGAATTTGCTCTTCACTGAAAGAATTAAAATTTCCAAAAGGGATTACAAAAATAGAGGGAAATGCTTTCAAGTTTTGTAGAAATTTAGAGAAAATTGACCTTTCTGAGTGCGAAAAATTAGAAATTATAGGAAATGGAGCTTTTTCTGAATGTGAATCTCTAGAAGAAATCGTTCTTCCTAAAAGCATTTCCTTTATCGGTGGTAATGTTTTCAAAGATTGCCGTAATTTGAAAAAAATCAATCTTTCTGTATGTGACAAATTGGAAAAGATTGAATATGGCTCATTTTCTGGGTGTGAATCATTAGAAGAAATAAAGATTCCCAAAAACATTACAAGCATTGGAGCAAAAGCTTTTGGCGGTTGTGTAAATTTGGTAAATGTTGATTTTTCAGAATGCGACAAATTAGAAAAAATTGGGAATGGGGCTTTTTGTGATTGTGCCTTATCATCTAAGTTCGCATTTCCAAAAAGCATTACAGATATTGGAGCAAGTGCGTTCAAAGGTTGTACTTGGTTAGACAAGGTCAATCTTTCAGAATATAAAAAACTGGAAAAAATTAGAGCCAGCGTGTTTTCACACTCAGGTCTTACCGCAATAACTTTTCCGAAAGGAATTACTGATATTGGAGAAAAGGCATTTGAAGGTTGCGTGTACTTGGATGAGGTAAATCTTTCCGAATACGATAAGCTGACAATAATCAGAAATGGTGCGTTTTATGGTTGTAACAGATTGAAAGAAATAACTTTTCCTAAAAACCTCATAGTCATTGGCGCAAATGCCTTCTCTGGTTGTAGCTCTTTGAAAATAGTCAATCTTGCAGAATACGACAAATTGGAGAAAATCGGGAATGGTGCGTTTTATGATTGCGATAGTTTGAAAGAAATAACTTTTCCTAAGAGCATCACAACCCTTGGAGAAGAGTTTTTCTCTGGCTGTAAGAAAGTAGAAACAGTTGACCTCTCTGAATGCACAAAACTGGAAGTTATCGGAAACAATGCTTTTTCGGGATGGGACTCTTTGAAAAAAGTGATATTTCCTAAAAGCATTATTTCTATCGGAAAGAATGCTTTCCGAGGATGCAAACAATTGGTAAAAACAAATCTTTCCGAATGTGACAAATTAGAAAAAATCGGTGATGGGGCATTTAGAGATTGCGAGTCTCTCAATGACAGTTTTTTAGCTTCATACTTCAAAAGAAAAGAGGAGAAGAAAATAGAAGAAAAAAGACTTAAAGAAGAAAAACTTGAAGCTGAAAGAAAACTTGAAGCTGAAAGAAAACTCAAAGCTGAAGAAGAAAGCGCTAAGGCTGCCAAAATAGGAGGTCTTATATTACTCTTCATGTTTGGCGGAGCTATATTATATTTAATATTATATTTAATATTACATTCATGATTTAATTATTCACTTGTGATTGTAAATAAATAGCCTCACTCCTCTTGTTGGGAAATTCAGAGAATGCCGAAACGCTGCAAAGGAAGTAGGCAAGAACTTACAACAATAAAGATTATGAACAAATTTAAATGTACATTAAAGGCTGACCGTGCCGGTATGAAGAAAGGCACAGTCATTGAGGTTACGACCTCTCTCGCTAGTTGTGACGCTCACAACATCGCTGATGCTTGTGAAGCTAAGTTTGGTAAGAAATCTCGTGATGCTTCCCATCCAAGCTATTGGGACATCAAGAAGGTATAACATAAGAAAGTGTAACTATAAAAAGAATGCTGGTATTTCAAAAAATATCAGCATTTTTTTGAAATTTTCTCCCAAGATTACTATATTATATAAGGTATCACCAAAACAGAGTAATTATGACAATTATGACAGAGAAAGAAAAGAAGAGACTGGAAATGTACGAACAGCGATATGCTGAGAGTTGGAAGAAGCGAGAGATTAACGAGGAAGGTACGCTCAAACCTTTCTCCAAGGAAGAACTTGAGCATATCTTCATGCTCAACGACCACCTGAAAGAGCTCACTTCTTCCACTATCGACAAAACGCTTCGGGTATCGATACATCTCCTCGACGAAATAGAAAAAGGCTACAAGGACTTCGAGGACTATCAAATAGAGAGCTACATCGGAATGACTTACCTTGATGATGGCGACGAGACCTTGGAAGAACAAATCAGACTTACATTCGAAATGGCAAAGTGCGACATCATCGGATGGGCGCTGATTTGGAACCAGGAGTGCAAGAGGACGATGCCTTCGACAAGGAGATGATATTCAATAATGAAGAAAATAGCATCGGACAACTCTGGAATGAAATTTGGGAGAAATATCATGTTTCGCTCAACTGGGCTTTCAGCCATTATTTCAACTATCTCTCCATCTTCACGGTGGAAGACATCATGAAAATCAAGCCCGAAAACTTCGAGATGAGTATTAAAATATCACTTTAACAAACAAAGGAAAGAGAAGAATATGGCAGCAAAAATGTCTTTATGCACTATCAGTTATAACTACGAGCATTACGCAGGTATCGATGTGGAAAAACTGTCCAACATTATCAATGAGTATGTCAAAAAGGAGTTTGCAGATTTCAATCCGCAGGTCTCTGAGCCTGGCTCTGACATGGAAATGCCAGACCATGTGGATATGCTGCTCTGCAAGAAGGATGGCAGCATCTTCTACGAAAGCGACATTCTGCGCCGTGCCGTCAACATTCCGCATGATTGTCAAATGGATGGATTAGTATTGGAAATCTTTATCCAGAACTGCGATGGCACGAGATACAAAAAAAGACATGCATATCCCAAGCCTTGGTGGAACCATAAAGCTAACGGCAAGTCGGACATGAGAAAACTGAAAATTCATAAAACTATCACCAAAAGGAATCTTAACAATCAAGAAGGCAATGACTCTGAAGGTTGTCTCCCTGAACTTAAGTTTCATAAATTCTTAAAATAACCATCCCATGACATACGAAGAATTCAAGCATTTGGCTGAGCATCCACAGCATCGGGATGTTCCTGCCATCTTCAAGCTCGAAGTTTTAGAAACAGAAGAGCTGGAGGAGAAAAAGCGTTCACATTATCCGAAATACAAGGTGAACACCTATTGTCCGCAAGCCTTCACCACAACTCTGGAGGAGGCTGAGAGACTGATGCACCAGGATGTCCTTTACCGCAAGAAGATGAAGGAGGAAGACGACTATCCGCTGGATACCTTCTGCTATTATATCTCGGAGATTCCAATGGGACTGTTGCACTACGACCGCGAATGTCTTTCGGAAAGGATGTATGATGGGGAAGGAAAACTGATCGACCGGTCTTACTGCTGTTCGCGTTTCAGCATTTACTATCCCGGAGTCTGCGATTTGCCTGCATACAACCGTCATCCTGACGAGACCTTCCGAGGCAGAAACGCAGAACAGATTAGATTCCAGAAAGGTGACATCGTGGAAGTATATCGTGGCGATGAGGTGAAACTTGCCATCGTTGTCGGAACTCCGCTTACCACGGAATGGATCTGGGAGAGAAGCCAGGCTGTCAAGGATAAAAGGGGATTGGATGAACTGCCATACGATGAAACGGATGACAGCTATACCGTGATAGATGGTCCCGGCTATGAATACCACGACCACGTTCCGTCGCTGTATGTCTTCGCCCCTCACTATCATGTGCCGCTCTATCTTCAGAGACGATTCAAGGGGTATTTGGAAAAGGCTGAGAAAAAGCAGAAAGAAGAGGAGGAGAAAGACAGGATCTTCCGCCAGGCTCACGATTGCAGCTTCAGCAACAAGGAACAGATAGAGAAGTCAGAAAAGTGCGGCTGTTTCTTCTGCGGCGAAATCTTCTCGCCATCCGAAATCACGGATTACCTCCCTGATGAGCCGCCTACAGCCGAATGTCCCTTCTGTTATACCGACTCCGTAATAGGTGATGCCTCCGGCTTCCCTATCACCAAGGATTTCTTAAAGAAAATGAAGAAGAGATGGTTCTAGGCGATTTTCAACGTTTTTCACCGACCTGCCCCCTATTTCATGGGGGCAGTATCAGTTTTGAAAACGGACATTAAAATACCATTTATCCAAAGAGATCATTCATCCTTACCTCACTATTCACCAATCCACTATGCATATTCTGCTTCACCCCATAAGTCGTGATGAAAGTATGCAGCAATGCCTTCTTCGTCTTGGTCGCCACAGAGAAGGAAGACATCCTGTCACGCAGCCGCTGCTCATAGCTGGCATCTATCACAAACTCATCCTTGGCATATTTCATCTCACAGATATTGATAGCTCCATCAGCACGGTCTATCAGCATATCAATCTGACCTCCTCGCCATTCTGCACCAGTAGAATCTACAAAAGGACGGCAGGACCAGGAATAAACATTCGCCAAAACACCAGAAATACCCAATGCCTTCTTGATCTGTGGGATATGATGTAGGCATACCTGTTCGAAAGCATAACCGCTCCAGGCTGTTCTACTTCCCGAATTGCGCATGTTACTCCAGAAGTTCTTATCCTGCCCACTGTTATTTGCCACAAAACGGGTATAGAACAATGAGTATAAGTCAGTTAACTGATATAGGGCATCCCTTTCACTCTTTCCTATGGTAGCATATTTCCTGATAAAATCGCATTTCTTCAGATTCTCCAGGATTTCTGATAACTGTCCACCGCCTTTCAGTTTCAACTCATCCATCAATTCCTTACGGGTCATCCCCTTCATTTTTTCAGAAAGCACCTCTACTATCTTGCGATAATGCTTGGAATCATTAAAGAGGGAACGGAAGAGGAAATCGAATTCTCCACGTAATGGCGAATCCTGCGAGAAAAACAGTCTGTCGATGCACACATCTAACGGCACACCACGCTCCAGCATATCAAGATAATAAGGAATACCACCCAATATCATATACACATCCAATACCTGCTGGCGGGTAAGAGCAAGGCCTTTCAATTCGTTTAAGAACAGCTCTGTCTCGCCCAGAGAGAATGGAGCCAGATAGATCTGCCGGGTAACGCGACCATACAATCCGCCCTTATCGCCTATAAACTTAGCCAACATCCACGTGGTGGAAGAACCACAGACGATAAGTTTCAGTTGAGGGACCATAGAAGCCCATGAATTCCAGAAATAACTGAAAGCTGCGATAAAATTGCTTTTGGGCGTATCCATCCAAGGCAACTCATCAAAGAACAGAACAATCGGTTCCTGCAGAGATAAGCCCGACAGATATTCACGCAAAGCAGCAAAAGCCTCAAACCAGGTTTTCAGCTTGGGCACGGTCTGCTTAGCATACTGCGCCAACGCCATCCGAAACTGCTCCAGCTGTACCGCACGGCTCACTTCATACATACCAATAAAGGAAAAGTCAAACTGGTCGTTGAACATTTTTCGAACCAGAAAAGTCTTTCCTACGCGCCTACGACCATAGATAGCTATCAGTTCTGCCTTGTTGCTTTTACAACGTTCCAGAATGAGTTTCTGCTCATATTCACGTCCTATTATTCCGTTTGCATCCATAACTTTCTGATTTTATTTCATTTATACTAAATTTTATCGGTGCAAAGATAAACAAAAAAAATGAAATCTGCAAGGATAGTACCGCCCTAACTATCTTTTTTAACATAGTTAGGGCGAACCTATAAACGATAACACCGCCCTAACTACCTATTTTTATATAGTTAGGGCGGTGCTATCAGAAAAGAAGCAGGATGGAAGACTGGTCCACCCAGCTATTTTTATTAGAATACCTTTACGAAACGGTCGATATCGATAGAAAGGCCTACCGTGAAGGTGCGACCGGTGGTCATCGCCGAACTCCAATAATAGTTCTTTGGCGTATAACCGAAAAGATTATCTACTGTGAAATTCAGATTGACGGCATCCAGGAATCGCTGCTGAAGCGTGAACTTCCACAACTGATAACTGCTGTCATGCTTCTTGATGTTCGTATCAGGAGAAGACAAGTATCTGCCTGACAGAGCGGCATTGATGCGATAGAACGAACAGAGTTGGCGATCGTAGTCGAGACGCCAGGTGGCGGTATGAGGACGAGGCTGGGAGAACTGGGAATCTACACTTCTGCCACCCACATGGAGATAGCTGTAGTCGAGTTTCACACCGAGTCCCATATCCGAACGGTACTGGGCACTGAAGTCGATGCCGCTCACCTCTACTCCATCCTCGTTGCAATAACGCGAAGCCACATCCGGCTGACCGGTTCCCGGGATATAATCGGCATAATCCTCGGTAGTGATGCGCTTATCATACTTATTATAATAGCCCATCAGGGTAAGACTATACTGACCGGTAAAGAAACCAGCATTCTTCACCCTTCCGGTATGCTCCAGCGCCAGGTTGTAGTTGTCGCTCTTCTCCGGCTTCAGATCCGGATTACCGTAAATCATCTGCATGCCCGCCATATCAAAGTTCATATACATCTCCTTGAGCGTTGGGGCACGGAATCCGCCGGCATAGTTGGCACGGATGGAGAAACCCTTCCACTTGGTCATCAGAGCCAGACGACCGGTAGTGGCATGCTGGCTGGATGCAGAGAAGTAATCATGACGAAGACTTGCCACGATGTTCAACCACTGCAAAGGATTGTAATCGAACTGGGCGAAGGCATCACATGAATTCTGATTCTTTGATGCATTATCCTCAAACTGATAGGTGGTAAGATAATCGTTCAGGAAATCTGCACCTACCGTCAATGTATTCTTGCCGAAGATATGGGAATAGAGGGCACGGACGGTGTTCTGACGGTTGGTATAATCGTGGTCGTGAGTACGCTCATCATTCACATATCGAGCCTTGTCATACTGGTCGAAGCCGTAAGAAATCTCCAGATTATCATTCTCCGAAAGATTCATCACGGTCTTCAGTCCGGCAGAATAATCCATGTAATGATCATCATAGTTGCTGCGCTTGCTGATACGATTGAAATAACCGCCACGACCTATCAGTTTTACCTTATCAGAGAACTTGTAAGTAAGACGCTCCTTCACATTGAAGGTCTCTCCACCATAGATATGAAGGATATTGGATTCTGTATCGAAAGGACTGGTGAGCTGAACCTCATCCGATGTGGTGCGCTGGATGCTGGTCTGCGAATTCCACTTTCCGGCATTGAAGCTGAAGCTTCCACCGTGGCGCCACTCCTTGTTGAAGTCGTTGTAGCGGGTATTGACATTGGCAGTCCAAGGTTCGCTGTTTTCACGGGAGATGATGTTGATGACTCCGGCTACGGCATTGGCGCCATAGAGCGCCGAAGCAGCACCCTTTACTATCTCGATACGTCCTACATTATCCAAGTTCAGACGACTATAATCTACATTATCCATGGTTTCACCAGCCAATCGCTCGCCATCTACGAGGAAGAGCACGGCGTTTCCACCGAAACCATTCATATTGAGAGAAGTCTCCTGATTCATGGCATAGCCGAATTCCAGACCCGGCATCTGCTCGGTGAGGAGGTTCTGGATATTGGTAGCATCAGCTATCTTGATATCATTGGCGGTAATCAGACGGGTTACCACAGGAGCATCCTTCAAAGCCTTCGGAGTTCGGGTTGCGGTAACTACCACCTGATCGAGGGCTGTAGCATCCGGTTGAAGACGAAGGACATGCTGCTCACCTTTTCTCTCATCCGCTTTCAGTACGAAAGTCTGAGTCTGATAGCCCACAAAGCTCACCTTCACTCTCACCGCTCCATCCTTGCTGTAAGGAATGCGGAAATATCCGTCTTCATCAGTTGTTACCCCACCCTTTGCATGCAAAATCTGGACGGTAGCACCCGCCAGAGGTGCGCCCGAATCATCGAGCACCCTACCCACGACATCGCCCTGAGTTTCGGCTTTCAGATTCAGGCACAATCCGCAAAGGATCAGGAATAGTGCGAATATCTTTTGTTTCATCGACAATTACTTCTTTGTTGCATTCGAAGAACAGTTCATAACAAAAGGCATATTACCATACTTCAAAACAAAAGTAATCTGCATTTTACCATCTTTTATAGTTGCTTTAATAGCTGATTTAGAAATACCTTTGCCATTTTCCAATGTTTGATCAAAACTGGTTTCAGGAATAGAATAAGTACCATTTGACTCTGTTACTGCAAGATTCTTCACTGTAATTGAAGGCAAAGCCATAGGTGCAGATCCAAATGCAGGAAGGATGATATTTACATGACTATCATCAACTTTTTCCAACTTAAAAGTTGCATTCTCCAATGGGTCCATATCACCCTGGCCTGCCAAAGCAATAGACATTGTTTCACCAACGTAAGTACCAACAACCTGTTCTGCTGTTGCTGAAGAGCCAGCACCATTATTGTCATCATCATCACTGCTGCAAGAGCTGAATGCTACACACATAGAAACCAAAGCCAACATCATGGCCATCATTGTCTTAAACTTTTTCATTTTTCTTTATTTTTCTTTTAGTTACAATAATATTTTCTGTTTGAGGGGATTTGCAATCCCCGATTATTTATCTTCCGGAACATAGATGATTTCGCCATTCTCCAGCTGGTAAGCGATGCCTACCTTCTTTCCCTTGTTGCCCGACTTCTTACTTTGGTCTTCAGAAGGGGTATAGCGATTGATCTTCTGTCCATCTTTGGTAATGATTTCCATATTCTCCTTGCCAGGGTTCTTCACCATCGTGAAGTTATCCTTGCTGAACATTTCCGTCATATTATAGCGCGAAACGAGTGCCACCATCAGGGCAAGGGCAAACACCATCGCCACATCGAAGAGGTTGCTCACTACGCTCATCGGATCATCATCCTCGCCATCATGCGCAAGCCTATTTCTGCGTCTCTGTCTCATAAATTATATATCTTTACTTTTTTACCTTTAAAAGCCTTTTTTACTTTTTTACCTTTTTACTTTTTACCTTTCCTCCAAAAGGTCTGCCATAAACTCAAGGTTGCTCATATCCTCGGTGTACCAGCGGTTCTTGGTCTGCTTGGTTACGAAACCGATGGCTGCAGAGAACAATCCCACTACGGTGGTAGCGAAAGCCACCTGCATATTGTAAGCCATCGAAGCAATATCGCCGGTAGAAAGACCTACCAGAGCAGGACCCATCGGAATCAAGGTACCCATCAAACCGAGCATCGGACCCATCTTCAGAAGTGTAGAAGGAAGAGAAAGATCCTTCTCAACAAACTGGGCATACTGGTCGAGGATGCGGTTTACCTGCGCCTTGCTCTGACGGTTGTCCACGAGTTTCTTCATATAGGAAACGATGACAGCCTGCTTGTTCTTTGGCAAGCGATCGCCCAGGGTATCGATGTTATCGAGCGTCAGGGTGTTCATCTGTTCACGAATCTCCGCACCCGACTTGCGCTTTACAAGATACTGTCCGAAGAAACCTCCAAGGAGCAGCAAGGCTCTGAGGAAGAAGAAAATCAACAAAATAATCACAGGAACCAGCATGCCTGTGGAAATCCAAAACAATACGTCTGATATGTAATTCATTATACTCTATATTTTTTAATTTGATAATTGTAAATTGCCCATCCTATCGCCATTCCTACGATGACGATGGCGATAACGCCGAGAAGCGAGAGGGCATCGAAACTGTTGAATCCTGCCACCGCAGTCCTGCCATTCACCGTACCGATGATGCCCATCAATCCGAGCAGCACCTCTACCAGAAAAAGCAGTTCCAAGCGGATTGGTCGCTCCGGCAAGAGCCATCTCAAACCATAGGTGAATACCGGCGTCAAGACCAGCAGCACTACGGCAAGCACCCATGCCACTACCTGGAACGATACGCCGGGAAGCAAGAAGATGGTCATCACCAGAACACTGAAAAGCACTGGGAAAACCAGCAAACCCGGGAAGTACTTCAGGAAGATGAAGAACACCCATTTGCGGCGACTCACATGTTCCGAAGTCTTCAGATCTACGTGGTGCACACAGAAAAGCATCGTGAGTGCCACATCGATACTCAGCAGCACCGCCATATCGAGCATCAGCTTCTGGTCGGCTATCCAGGCCGCAATCTGCATCTTCGACTGTTCGATGGCAAGTGGCCAGGTCATTCCCACGAAGAAGGCTACGAGCACCGAGATGATCATAATCTCCTTCACTCCGTGGAAGGTCTGCTTCAGCACAAAACTGAAGCAAACCAATATCATCATTACTAAAACTAATGTCTCCATTTCTATTCAACCATATTCTTTCTTCTTCTGCGAATCAGAATCGCCAACATCACGAATGCTACGATGACGATGACACCTACTACGATGCCGCTCACCACAGTGGTGGTCTTTTGAGCTTCCTCATTCAGCGTCTCCTTCTTCATCACCATACCCTTGTCGCTGCTGTTCTTCGCAGCCTCAGCGTCGCGGATCTGCTCTACATTCTGCTGATATTCCTTGGCAGAAGCAGCATCGGTCTTGCTGGCGATATAATTGCGCAGCTTGGCATTGTCGCAGACGAAACCGGAGCATGAAGGCTTATACTTGTTCACGGTCTCGGTATGAAGCTTGGCGATGTCCTTGAGCTGCTGAGGAGTAGCCTTCCACATACCCTTGCGGGCACTCTCCATCATCACGGCGGTCATTTCCATCAGCGCAGCCGGATTCTGCTTGTCGAAGAACTCCTTGGTGCCGAGATTGTACTTGTCCTTGACATATACATTATATATCTCATCCCACATCTCCTTGTCGATAGCCTTTGGCTTCATCACATTCCAACCGTAGGTATTGGTTACGATTTCTGCGAATGTGCTGGCGCTGCTGGCTCCACCCTTCATCTTCTCCTTGATATAGGCTGGATTGAAGATGGTGGTTCTGCCCTCGATGCCGATAGCCTCCTTCACCTCCTGCATTCTCATATTGCTATGGTTGCGATAGTCGGCGAGATAAGCATCTGGATCCTTACCGGTTACGTTGCGGACTGCGAGGTTCATACCTCCCATGAATTCATATACGTGGTCAAGACTCAAGGCACCCCAGGTGTTGCTCTGTCGTGGCTGAACTACCACATCAGTACGGGTCAGCGCTGCCTCGAAAGCAGCCTTGCGAACGGTCTCCCAGTTCTTCTCATCACCGTAGTAGGCACCCATATTGTTCATATAAACCTCGGCAATCTGACTCTCTTTATCCCAGCGGTCGCCTGCGGTTACCATCTCCTGGATACCGGTACCATAGTTGCCGTTTACGCCTCCAAACACTCGATACATACTCACCTCGCGTGCCTCCTTTGGCGACATACCCTTCTCTACGAGCACTCTTTCGGATTCGGTAACACCGGCTTTCACCAGGTTGCCGTACTTGTCACCCTTGGCATTTGCTGCCATCTCTATCGCCTTGTTGATGAGGAAGAGACGGGATGCTGCCAGGTCGCGGAGCTGACCGGAAGTCTGAACCACGACATCGATGCGAGGACGACCCAACTGCTTGGATGGGATGAGACGCAGATCGGTAACACGACCGAAGGCATCTCTTACCGGTTCTACACCGAGCATATAGAGAATCTGGGCGATGGTAGCACCCTCTGTTTCGATAAACTCGCTGCTCCAGAGTGTGTAGCTCACCTTACGAGGATATTCACCCTTATGTCGCTCACAATACATCTTGATGGTATTGTCGCAAAGTTCCTTTGCCTTCTCCCAGGCATCCTCCGAAGGTGTATTCTCCACATTGATGGAGAAGAGGTTTCTACCGGTAGGCAGGGTGTTCGGATTCACAATCAGATCACCACCAGGAGATGGAGCGGTAAAGCCGCCATTCAGGGCATTCATCAGAGAAGACATCTCGTTGAACGGACTCTGACGGAGCGCCTCCGAATACTTGCCCACATTCTGCAAGGCATGCTCTACGGTAGTAATCGCCTGAGCCAGATGAATCTGCTGACGGGTATATTTAGGTGCTTTCGACATCATCATACCCTTATCTTTAGAAGATTTCTGAGATGCTTTGCCCTTGCCGGCTTTCGCCATCTTCGCCTTCTTCAAATCCTCCTGATACCATTTCTGGCCCTTCTTGATGGCTTCCATCATCTTGTCAGGGAAGCGACCGGTCTGCTCCATCTTCTCAAAAGCCTCACGACTCATCTGCGGAATCTTCTTCTTATGAGAAACCTTGGCAGCACGGAGCTCGCTTACCGTACGGTGGTCCACCCTCTTCGGCTTCGCCTCCTTCGCTCCACCCATCTGGTCTGCCATCTGCATCATCATCTGGATAGGATCCGGAGCTGCCTGCATCGCCTCTACCTTACGCGCCATCTGGAGTTCGGAAGGAGTGATTCCTACATAACGGCAGATGTATTCATCAGAAACCGAGGCTGAACCCAGAAGCTGGGTCACAGTGTTGCGTGCCTTGCTCAGATAGAGACGGTCGAAAAGCTGCTTGTGCTTCTCCACACCCTCCTGGGCACGACCTTTCAGTTTATCTACTGCCAGCATTCCGTAGGCAATAGGATCTGTAGCCATCGCATAGACACTGGTGCGGACATCATCGTTATCGTATGGCACACCCAGAGTATAGAGTTTGCCGGTAATCTTTTCGTTTGCCAACTCTTCCGCAAAATTCTCTACTCTCGCGATTTCATCTGCAGAATAAGGCTTGTTCATCTGCTTGGCATCGAGTCCCAGTTCACGGGCGATTCCCATCTTCACGGTCAGCGCCTTCACTTTCAGCGACAGTTCGGCAGATGCCTTCTTTTCGTAAGACTGGATGGCATCGCTCAACTGCTTATAGGTCTGTCGCAATTCGCTCTCCTTGAAAGGAGGAGTGAGATAGCTCTGGGTCTGGGCATAGGTACGGCGCTTGGCAATCATCGCCTCGCCCACATTGCCGATGGTATATATATAAAGATGTGGAACCACACCAATCAATCGGTCACTCCAGTCGTTGCTGTCGAGTGCCACCTGCTTTCTCGGGGTATATTCCAGCGAACCGTGGGTTCCGAAATGGATAAGTGCATCGGCACTGAAACCATAACGAGCCCAGAGATAAGAGGCAACATAGGTGTAAGGAGGTGCCTGGTCGGTGCCATGCACAATCTTGAAGGAATCGCCTCCCACGCCTGCCATCACCTGTGGAAGCAGAGCCACATTACCAAACTGCAGTCTTGCCACCGCCAACTTACCGTCATCGGTAGCCATATATTTGCCAGGGAAGGAACCATAGAGCTGGTTCAGCTCCTTGATCATCTTCTTAGACAAAGCCTTCTGGGTCCATCCGGCAAACTGCTGGGCGGTAACCAGGGCTGGATGTCCCGACTGGAGGAATTGGGTATAGGCTCCCTCTGCATAGGTTCCGAAGACGGCACCCTGAGCCTGGATCATCTTTGCCAGTTCCTGAGGATTGGCAGGCAACTTGCCTACATTATATCCCTCATTCTTCAAGCGAACCAGGAGATTGTAGAGCGATGGAACCACTTCCATTCCCGAAGCAGTAAGTGCATTCTGACCCGGACCCTTGAAGTAGAAGATGGCGATGCGCTTGCTGCTGTTCTTCTTGTTCTTCAGATTCACATAGCCCTGCACGCTCTCCACAAAACTCTCCATTCTGTCTGGGATGCCGTAAACCTCCTGCAAGCCCTCCTTGTTGATGCGCTGACCGAAAACCACGTATGGACGGATGGCACCATCAATCTCCGGAGTCACGATGCTCTGCGACATGAAACCGCCATTCATTCCCTGCTTGTCGTTCTCCCAATCGGTGGTCAAACGGTTGATATTAAGAGGTGAGAACAGAGGAATATTCTTCTGCTTCAGAAACTCTACGAAGTAATCGCCCAACCTGCCGTGCGCCATATTCACTACGGCATTCACCTGGATACTGTCGGCATGATGACCGGCGATAAAGCTCTGCAGCTGGTTGATGCGATACACCATGAATCCCTTCTTCTCGAAAGCCTTCTCCATATCAGGAGCCGCACCCATAAAACCGGTGAGCAAGATGGTAGGAGCACCTTTCTTATATAATCCGTTCTTCGCCAGGAAGGCATTGTACTCACGGATGCTGTTGAAACCCAGTTCATCACCCTTTTCATCCTTCGGGTCGAAATGAGTCAGGAGATAGTTTGGTCGCTCATCCACACGTTCCGGTTCTGGAGCCATGAACTTCTTTCCGTCGATAAACTTGCGGATGTAAGCGAGCATACTGTGATAATTCTTCTTGCTGCCGTTCTCGATGTACTGCATCAGATAATCGGCATCGAAATTATCTACTGATACGATATTGTTGGCTGGGTTGGTAGCAGCATGAGTCAGGGTCGGCACCTTATAGGAAGCCTCTTCCAACTGCTTGCGCTGGTTCTCGTCGATTCGGAGTCCCATACCATTCACGATAATCATATCGTAATCATCCAGATGATCGAAATCATCGGTCGTGATCTCACTCAGTTTAATCATCGCATTGTCGTTGGCATGCGAAATCTGTCCCAGCGCAATAGCCTGATAGTTAAGGAAAGCGATGCGGGTAGTACCCACCCAGGCAGAGTAAGCCTTCGCCAAACCTCCCAGAACAATCACGGCCAATAAGGCCAGGAAGATGTGTTTCTTTTTAATCTTTCTGATTTTTCCTAATCCTTTTTTCATATCTATTCCTTTTTTCGGGCTGCAAAGGTAAGACTTATTTAGAAATTGTACAATACCGAGAAATTGTGATTTTCACATTTTTTATACTTAGAAGTTGGTATCAGGTTAAACGCATTGATATAGTCAGTACTAATAAATAAGTAGTGTTTTCAGGACTTTTTCTTTCATTTCAGCCCTCAAAAAGAGGAATTATTCCGAAATATGCAGAAAGAGCGTGATCACCATTACGGCAATCACGCTCTTTCTACTTATAAACATAAAACATTACGAAGATGAAAGAAAAGCTTAGCAAACCTTCTTCTTCCGCTCACAATAGCGTTCGCATTGGGCACAGATGTCATATCCCAGCATGGCACCCAAGATGAAATCCTCCTCCGGCGTAAGCTGGCACAACGGTTTGGTGATTATCATGCGGATAGCATCCAGACATTCTTTCTTACCAAAGAAGAGATTCAGACGGTCGTTGCCAACCGGCTGGATGATATAATCAATGTTCTGACGCTCTAATCTAGTTATGGCAAAAGACTCATATTTCTTGTTGAAGGTGTAGAGCACCAGGCGGCGCACGCCCTTCTTATATTCATATATATGATTCATCAGAACCTTCAAATCTACTGGTGTTGCGATTTCCTGCTGCATACTATCCGAATTTATCTGTTTTTAAACCAAGAATCAGAGAATTCCATCATTCTCCAATTCTTGAAAAATATTTTTGTAAAATTATAACGCTGGCTTGATGTCCTCGAGCCAGGCATCGATACGCTCCTCTGTCTTGTCGTCCTCGTTCACCTCGTCGAGTGCGAGTCCCAGGAACTTGTCGCCATCAATTGCCTCACTGTCATCATAGGTGTATCCGTCTGTAGAAACACCAGGCAATACGGTAGCACCAGCCTCAACGGCAGCATCATAGAGTTCCTTCATGCCGCCACAGAATGTATCAGGGTAAGACTCACTGTCGCCACAACCAAACAGGGCCACAGTCTTGCCAGCCAAGCCGGCACTCTTCAATGTCTTCACGCCATCATACCAGTCGTCCTGCATCTCGCCGGCACCCCAGGTAGAAGTACCGAGAAGAAGATTCTCATGACTTGTGATAGTAGCGTCATCGATGTTAGCTACATCTACAGCTTCCACGCCCAACTTAGAGGCGATGGTTTCGGCAATCGACTGGCATGAGCCAGTAGAAGAGCCATAAATTACGATTGTTGTTTTCATTTGTCTATATTACTTTTAGTTACATTTATTTTCGGGTGCAAAGATACGCCCTTTTCCCGTAATCTGCAATACCTAAAAATGATGGTTTCGCAGAAATACCTAAATATGGGGATAGATAAAAAGTTTTAGGACGATTCATCCTAAAACTTCTCTAATTTCAAAAGTTTTAGGACGATTCATCCTAAAACTTTCTTAAATATTCTACTTTTAGGATGATTTATCCTAAAAAAATAGTATCTTCGCAGCAAATATATAATCAAAGAGCAATGAAATGATATGAAACGAATAGAAAGAACGGAATATCTCAATAAACTGATCGCTTTCAAAGACAAGTCTCTTATCAAAGTGATAACCGGCATTCGCCGTTGCGGTAAATCCACCATTATGGAGATTTATCGTGACTGGCTTAAGAGGCAAGGTGTCAGTGCCGACCAAATCATCTATCTCAATTTCGAGGATTACGACTTCTATGAACTTCGTAATCCACATAACTTATACGCTTATATCAAGCCATTAATTCATCAAGACAAGATGACTTATATCTTCTTTGATGAGATACAACATGTGGAAGATTTCCCAGACATCATCAACAGCCTCAACCTGAAGCCAACAGTAGATCTCTATATTACGGGGTCGAATGCCTATATGCTGTCAAGCGAAATCGCCACGTTACTATCCGGAAGATATGTGGAAATCGCAATGCTTCCCCTTTCATTCAGAGAGTATGTTGAAGGTATCGGAGGAACCGACAATCTTCCCAAAGCCTATACAGACTACATCACAAGGAGCAGTTTTCCATATACCCTTGAACTGGATACTCCCGCAGAAATCAGCGACTACCTGAATGGCGTATATAACACCATTGTAGTAAAGGATATCATGAGCAGGAAGAAGTTACCCGATGTCATGATGCTGGAAAGCGTTATCCGTTTCACAGCCGACAATATCGGCAACATCCTATCCACCAAGCGCATAGCCGACATCATGACTGCCGATGGAAGGAAAATAGACCAGAAAACCGTAGAACGATATCTGACCGCACTCTGCGAAACCTTCTTCGTATATGAAACCAAAAGATACAACATCAAGGGTAAGCAGCTGCTCAAGACATTGGGTAAATATTATCTAGTAGATATCGGTTTGAGAAGAATGCTCCTAGGTTCCCGCTCATTCGATGCCGGCCGCATCCTGGAGAACATCGTTTATCTGGAACTACTCCATCGCCAGCAGAAAGTATATATAGGAAAGATGGATAATCTGGAAGTAGATTTTGTAGCGATTGATGAAAACAATATCACGTATTATCAGGTAGCTGCTACCGTTAGAGATGATACTACCTTAAAACGTGAATTGGCATCTCTGCAGCAGATCAATGACCAATATCCTAAGTATATCCTTACACTTGATGAAGACCCTACTGCCGATTACAACGGTATCAAGAGAATCAATGCCCTAAGATGGCTGATGGGAGAAATAGGATAGCCTATATTTCCTCAGAGTAACACCATAATATATAAGGCACAAAAATGATAATTCTATGAAAGATTTTGCAGCGATAGATTTCGAAACGGCCAACCAGCAGCGTACAAGTGTCTGCTCGGTGGGCATTGTGATAGTGAGGGATGGCGAGATTGCAGACAGCTACTACAGCCTCATCAAGCCCGAACCGGAATAGATGCTGAAGCCTGTGCCTGGATAGCAAGAGAGTTGTTATAGTAAGTACCAGAACTGCATGAGGGTGTGTCATAAAGCCATGACACACCCTCTTCTGTTATTTGTCAATTTCAGCACGTATGAATATACCGTTATTGCTGTAATAGAGATCGTAGCCAGGAATATCAATTTCATATCCGCCAACCTCTTTTTCAATTTTGTAAGGCTTCAAATCAGGATATTTCTTTGCAATATCCTCAGCTATGACAGTAGGAATAATGCCTACAGGAATCTCAGAGTATTTGCACTCAACACTCGTCCACTCTCCCTTCTCATTAAACTCCACTTTAGAGCCATCACTGAGCAATACTTCATATTCCCAAAAGCCATTATCTTTCTCCTTTTCCACACGGCTGTATGATGCATCAGCAAAATATTGCTTTACAAACAGCTGTGCCGACATCGGCAATGCTGCATAATCAAACTCTTTATCTTCACTGCTGCATGAAACTGTAAAAAGGACCAGTAACATCGCAAATAATGTGGTAATAAATGGTCGTTTCATATTCATAATGTTATTGTTTAAAATTACTATAATATATTCTATAATCTCTTGAATCTAGGTTTGTTATGCAGATTCGTATCTATCGGTTACAAATATAATAGTTTTATTTTAGATAAGAATGATTTCAAACTCAAATTAACTATAATTCAATATTTTTTTATTTTTCCATTTGTTCTACTGCCATAGTTCTTAGTTGTTAGACTTATTCAGGTTACAATAGATATTGCATAGATAGAAATTACAAGGTAGACTTTTAGGTTCGGGTTTTGAAAGTGAATCCTGCTGGCAGTGATGCCGGCAGGATTCTGCGTTATTATGCACTAATGCAGACTGCGCTTACTTAAATTCTTCAATCTACGGGCAAACTCAGGTGCAACCTCTATCCTATAACTCATTAAGCAAATCCTCCGCAGGAATAAAATCTATTTTTCCTTCGCGATGAAGCTTCAATTCCGTAAAGGCCTGATTGATACTAGCAAGGGCTTCTTCCAAATAGCTCTCGTCATTAGAAAGTACGCCCAAGCTATGATAAATATCAGTATTCAATTGCATCACATTCATTATCGAATCCTTTCTTTTAGCGATACATTGCGTAGAAATTCTGCACCTTGTCATGGAGCATAGAAGCATAGAGAAGACCATTCTTCCATTCGTCAGGAATATGGCATATTCCAAATTTAGCACCCAGGATAGCCCCTGCTACTGCAGCATTGGTATCCGCATCTCCGCCTGATAAAACAATCTTTAGGATACCCTCTTTATACGAGGTTGCATGCCAATAAGCCCATAGGGCAGCCCCTAAAGTTCTGAGCGTATATCCCATACTCTTTTCATCATCCAGACACAAAGAATCCAGACCTTCATGGTATACCAAGTCAATAAATGGAATGATTCGCTCATCATATTGTTTAGCAATGCCAATCACATCTTCTTCATCCAATATCCTGTCTTCAAAGACAAGAGCATGTATGATAGAAGAAACGATAACGCAAGAGCCCACACAGCGAGGATTATAATGAGTTAGCTTACAGATATTCTCTGCATTATTAGCTACATTGTCCTTCAAAAGTCCTACCACCGAAGTTCTCATGACGGCTCCATTAGCTGCAGCTTTTTTCTTTCCCATCTTCCAGATAATCTCTGCAGCCTTCTGTGGATTCGAAGTATAATCGCCAAGAGCCATTACATTATAGGTATGCCGACCAATTCCCATGCCTCCATTCATCATCCATTCCTTAAACCTTCTGGCAATATCAAGAATATATATCATTTTCCACCTTTGATAACATCGAACACCCGATGTTCACCGTCGGCAGAAAGTCTATTCCCGTCTTCGTCGCATATGTGGCCATCTTCATTGACCCATAGCTTCTGGTTGAACATCTCTTCGCACATTCCCAGAATCTTAAGATATTCCTGTGCCTCGAAGATGACGTTCTTGCCATCACGCTCCGCTCTCTTGAAGTTCTCGATAAGACCTGGATTCAGGTCAAGTGCAGTGATATCGTACTCATCCATTTCATCGTGATAGTGGATGTTGAGAATCTCCAACTCCTCCACCATAGCAGAGTTTGTTCCAATCTCGCCGGTCAGAGCCTTCATGACGGTCTCCTTTTCAAGTTTTTCGTACTTCTTCTGACATTCACTGACGAGTCTGTGAAACTCTTCTTTTGTATAATCTTCTACCATATTTGTTATTTTTGATTGGTTTAACAATGGCTGGAGATGACGGCTGGCCACCTTCAGTTCAGCTTACTCATCATTGAGAGCATTATCGCCGTCTTCGTCATAGACACCGAACAGTCTCAGAGTATTACTATCAATCTCGGTCTTGCCTACGATGTAGCGCCGTGTCATTTGGATATTCGGTCTTCCGTTGCAGGTATGCCCCATCATGACGGCAATCTGCTCCAGTGGTACACCCATCTTCGAGAGGTTCGTTGCAAACGAACGTCTGCCGGTATTGGACGAGACGAAGCGAAACTTCTTTCCAGTCTCCTCCCTGCCAGCCTTTAATACCTTGGTATTGTCGTTGATTCCACAGTCACGACATATATCCCGCAGCGTTCTGTTGTAAGTCATCTCACTGATTTCCCCTACAAGAGGCTCATCACCAGTTCCACATACGAGGAACGGACGGAGCTTCTTGTGAAGAGGAACCCTTACCTCCGTCTTGGTCTTCTGTGTCACATATACTAGAAAGCGTCCGGTATCGTCAATATTCTCTTCCGTTATTCTCTGGCAATCACAGTACCTTGCACCGCAGAGGCATTCCATGAGGAACATACGCTGGACATACCTTTTTGTCCTTCCCTGAGGATTATACTTGATGATTCTGTTTATCTCCTCATCTGAGAGATACACAGACTGGACGGGAACAGCCTTTGCACTTAGAATCCTGCCGAACGTAGGGCTATTAATCTCCTTCGTCGCATCGTTCTCACGTATCACCGCCTTGATGGTGGCGCATACGGTCTTTGCTGAGTTGGGTGCATAGTTCTCCTGGATTTTCTTGAAAAGGTCACGCAGATTGGCATCGGTAACGTCTTCCCATAATGGCTTGTGCCCGATGAGTTCTTCAAACATTCTGACAACCTTGAGCATCTTCGGATACTTCCAGATGTACGCACCGTAGAAGGTGCTATGTCTCCACGAATTGTCGTGATAGTCAGAGAACCATCCCTGCTTGATGGCAGTCTTGTACTTCTGCTGCTGTGTGAAGCTCAGAAGTTTCTCCCAGTCTCTTGCCTTGATTTTTATTTCTTCTGTCATAATTCTAATATTTTGGTTATTAGTGCCCCCCTTGGCGATCATAATAGTTGTAAACTCTAATCACATGTCAAAAGTTACTGCCAGATCTGTAACTATGACACTGACCGTATTGAGATTTTCTATTTTTTTCTTCTCTTGTCATCATACAAATTAAATTAACGAGACAATACAGAATATTCAGGCATTGGTTTTGAGAATGAAGACTCTGCATCAATATTACTACATTGTTCTCTTACTATATCACGCCGACGAATAGCAGGTTGCAAACAATACATATTGAATTCATCTAAATTAAGCATATCCACCGATGTCACATGAGGGAAAAGCAACTTCAAATATGCTGTAGCCACTCTTTTCACGGCTTTTGTATGCCTCATATCGGCACCTTTTGGCACAAGCACCACTTCATCCACAATCTGTGAATAGACTGATTCTGTACGCAAGTGGTGGAGTACTTCAGAAAAAAACTCCACATTAAGAGTCCAATCATGTAATGCCATATCCACATTGATGCGTGGCAGCAACCATCCTTCTATCATTCCGTGGAAACGGTCAAGCAACGCTGACTCTCTAAAGACTTCTGGCAAAGAGTCAAAATAGCGATAATCCAACGGTTGATTGTCTTGCGACAATAAGATGTTTCCGAGCAACATCAAACCACATTCTGACATAAACTCATAATTGTCAACAGTAGCTCGACCATATTCCAAATAGTTCTTCAAGAATGATTGGATCTCAGAATTATCAGAGAATGTAATGGATGATATTTCGTCAAATGCAACAAGATCATAAAAACGCATGATACCAGGAGCCTTTGTCGATTTGTCGTAAACCAACTTTGCACGAGACACCTTTCCGCCACTGACAAGCCATACGAATTTAGAAAGATTACCAAACACATAGCTTTTGCCAGTTCCTTTTGGTGCAAGTTCTATAAGATTCAGACGTGGTTCAACAAACGGAAGTAAACGTGTGACAAACTCCAACTTTTGCGTCATATTCTTAAATGCAGAAGGAGTGTATTCCATTGCAGAAATCAACACATCAACCCATTCATCTAAAGTAAAGTTGGAACGGCACTGGCGTATGTAATTCATATCCAATTTTTGCATTGGGCGAAAAGGCTTGAAGTTTACCATTTCTACATATCCACGTTTGTTTTCTTGCGGCATCATATAAACAATCTTCATAATTCCCCACTTTTCACCATCAATCAAATCATCAGGATATTCCTCCACCAGATAATCCGGAATTAAGGTATCTCCTGCCTTTATTCCCATATCAGGTATCTGAAACATAGTCTTGTTCTGAGCCAAACTTGTCAAAACATCAAATCGAGTCAAGAGTGTCAAAGTTTCCCCTCTTCTCAAACGAGCAACAATGGCACTATTATCATTAGGTATATGCTCGTCCAAAAAACGAGCAAGTGCAGCCCTTTGAAAAGTACCATCACTTGATATATGGGTAGAAATCAAATAATCCTTGACAAAAGAAGGTAGATTCCTGCCATTGAACACATCATAATTGGCAGGATTTTTATACACAGCAGCCCCACCAAAAACTTCCTTTATTTTATTTCCAATTTCGCTCATAATCATAAAGTAAACATTTCGTTAATATCGGCATTATTACCTACTCCGATGACTTTCACATCTAACTGAATACTTGCAGCATCCTTAGGCTTCACATCTAAGCTATGCGAGCCCTCCGTTATGTTTTCTAACTTAACCATCCAGTTAGTCCCCTCTCGCTTCATCCCATAAGTTTGTCCATCACATGTTAACGAAACACTCGTAGGTTCAGGGATGACAGATAGTCTAACAATAGGATTAGACAACATAATTTCTGATTCTATCAATTTTACTTGATATACGATACTACTTGCAACGTTTTTGTTGGACAACAGGATGAATGGCACAAGTACCTCTTCTGGAGTACATCCACCATGAACCTCATGGGTAGGAACTTTAGCCAATGAAGAATGAGTAAGAGCGACTTTATAGAATTGCTCATCTTTCTCATTCTTGTGTACCAAGTAATCATGGTCAGTTTCTGCCTCAGAACTAGTCTTTATATAGCGTCCCTCATGTTCAAATTTTCCATCGTATTTCTTGGATGAAACCTTTCTTGAAAGGCAACTCAATCCATGGTCGGAAACTATAGCAATAGTAGTTTTTTGCTTTTGACAAGTATCTATAATTTCATTGATGATATTCTTCAAAACAGCCAACTCTTCATTGAGCGTATACAGATATTTATAGCCATGAGCATCATGACCTAATTCATCCAAAGCACCATACTTGATAACTTTTTCTCCATCAAAGCGATTGAGTGAAGTTGATGACGGTATAGTTGTACGAGTTATCTGAGAACGAACAACCTTCATATTGCTATGTTTTTCCTCGATAAGAGACAACAGATATGGTAAGAACTCTGCTCCAAGTCCATCTATCCAATATACTTTATCTGGGCAAAGCACAGAATTGTGGCTGACATCTGCTAACACATCATGCGATTCTTCAAATGAATAATACCATTGATAGAATGTTTTGGATGTAGCATTCTTTTTCGCTATAAATGCTGCAATCTCCGGAATGTACGCATCTTGCAACTTTGCCTTTTTGTATTCGTGAAAATATTCGACACACCATTGGGTATCAACAGCAAATGAAGATGGCTTTGTATCTTTTAGATATGCCGCAAATTCAGGATAAATTGTTTTCACTGCGTCCTTTACAGGCTTGTTCTGTTGATTATGCGCATAGCATCCCATCAGAAGAATATGCTCATAATCAAACACACCAGTACAAAGTTCCAAGGCATTAGAGAAGTTGTTGGATTTTTGAATTATTTCTTTAGTACGTTCCAAAAGCCACTGCTGCTCTTGATCGGTAATAAATGTTCTGAAAAAATCAGCATTCTCCTTGATAAGCATGCGCCTTTCTTGTGTATACTCTACTTTCTTATTCGCAGACATCTCATATAGGATGAGCGTGGCAATATAGTTAGGAAGCTGTCTTGCATCATTCATGTCAGTAACTGCTTCCATACAGAGTTTCAAATAGGAGTCGTTTTCCCCCATCTTTGTATGCAAAACGTAATGGAACAAAAGCCAACGGTGGAAAGAGGTTGCATCTTCTTTAACCCATTCTTCCAGAATTTCAGACACATTCAGTATTTTCTTATTGAATACATCATGAACATAGGATACGTATGAGAAAGACGCACCTTTGTGATTTTCAAGAGAGCGCAAAATTTCCTCCCAATATAGCTTGTCTTTCTCTTCATAGGCAAAAGGAAAAGACAAATCCATGAATTTAGTCATGAATTCGTACGCACTGTCAATTTTGGTAAAATTGAAAATGTTGTCAGGTTTGGAATACTTAAACTTGGCAGAAATAGGAAGAGAGGTGCAGACAATTCGCTCTTGCGGTGCCTGTACCTTCCAAAATTTTAGCCAATCTCGTAGAGATGACAATTTGCATTGTATCTCATTTTGAGGTATTTCATAGTTTTTGTATTTCGTAAAAAACACCTCAACAGTTTGTTTCTCTGCATCATACCGCCAAACAGGCGCACTTTCGCCTATTCGTGCGAAATGATTCAGAAAATCGGTGAAACGATTCTGAAGTCCTATCAACGGCACATAGATACGCTTTTGCGGATTGCGAACATCTTCCATCAACATGATGTCATTGAAGAATCCCCTAAAATCATCGTCATTATAGAACCTAACAACTTCGGAAAATGGTGTTACAAACGTAGATGTCTTACATGCAATCAAGGCTTTCCGCAACATATCTTTTGTAATCCACTCGTCATCTTCCTCCATCAGTTCCTCTAAGTCCAAGGACTCAACGTCAAACTTTGCCATCAATTTGGCTAATTTCTTTAGTTCATCGAAATTGTTGAGCATAATGAATCTAACGGCATATCGTTGAGCCAACATGTCGTTAGATTTCATATCATTGACTATTTCAGTTTCAAGCCCCTCAAATGAGTCAAATACTTTTATTTTATCTGATGTATCTATATGTGCCATACTCTTTAACTCCCTAAGTATTTGATAAGAAATTCTGAGACCTCAGGATGTTCCTCTATAAGGTCGAGAACCACCTTTTGCCACATCATGCTTGGCATAGTTTGTGACTTCACACAGTTCTTTGCCAGTTTGATGGTATCAGGAGCTGCCTTTACTACTGCAATAGATGGTTCAGCAACTATATCTGGAACAGTGATACCATTTGGTATTTGAGGCTTCACCTCAGAAGGTCTGCTTTCTTCCTTGATTTTCTGGATGTAAAAAGCATTGACACAATCTTTCACATCTTCTCTCTTACGGAATGCAATCTCTGATTGCAAATGGCTCAACTCTTCCTCTAGTTCATCCCACCATTCTTCCTTTATGTCTACATTATTTATACTATTGATAAAGTTGACAAATCCTTCACGATAGTTACTTTGTTTTGCCAACAACTTATAGAGGTCGATTTGCTCACCCTTAATCTCGTTGTATAGCTCCTTGATTTTTTGCAAAGTATAACTATCTTGGCTGAACAGATATATCAAATCATTCAAAGCCTTCTCACATTCAGGTTTTTCCTTAATTGCAGAACAATAAAGCAACGACCACAACGGATATTTCGCAATCTGCTTACAGAACTCCGTTATAGCCCAATTCGCATAACGCAAACTTTTCAAGTCTGCCATATTGACCCCTTTCACATCTTGAAGACAGAACACCTCACCAAGAATCTTAGACAAGTTCTTTTCTTCTGCAGAGCCAAATCTAAGCAGCAATTTATTGCTTGGTTCTGAGATACCTCCATCCCACATTTGGAGCAATACGGCAATCATATCTGTCAGCTTTTCATCACCAACAGGTTGAGATGTACTTGGGTTAAACAAGTCATCTTTATGCTTGCGGAGAGCAAATGCCAAAGCCACATAATTGGCGTGGTTAGGGAACATGCCATATGGCGGTCTCATCAATGGAGCAAGAATTTCACTGAGCGAGAATCTGTCAGTATATTTCTTCTTGGCATTTTCAATGAGTTCATCCACCTTTTGACAAATAGTATTCAACCATGAGTCACCTTGCTTTGCTGTAACTGTCAGTTCACATGTATCCGTAACAAGGTTATTCTCCCCATCCATGAACAAGAACTTAGCTGGTACTGCTGCACCATTAAATTTCAGCAATTCATCCCTTGTACGTTTCTGGAGCATCTGGAGGGCCAACTTCTTATAATTTCTGTTTTCAAAGAACGTTTCATTATTATGGATAGCCTTTACACTCTCCATACCATTCGGAAATAACAGGACACTAAACCGTTTGTTGATAACACTATAAATATTTCCAAAAATTCCATCAGAAAAACGTTCACCTTTATAATATAAGTTGTATATACCGCCTGTCATACGATTTTTCCACTTGATTACATACTCGTTGGCCGCACGTTCCAACTGACTCGCCTCATCATTGTTGAAATGTGAGCGGCTTACGTTTGCATGTGCCACAGTATCAATAAAATGATTCTTCGCACTTTCCGTAAAAACCTCAGACGGCATAACAAACAAAGTTTCAGGGAACTCTTCTGAGAACTCCTTCACCCTATTCTCCATCATATCACGTGCCTCATCAGTGATTGAGAACAGCAATGCCACATGCAAGAAGTTTGGCTTCTCCGATGTATATTTCTTCAATCTACTGCGAAGAACCGACTCAGATTCCTCACAAGAATAAAATTGCGGCTCACATTTACGCATAAGAGTTTTACCAACAAGAAAGATTTTGCCTATTTCACTCTTTGACGCATCATTATATTTCAAAATGCTTACCGCATCTTTGAAACTTACTGCAACCTGCATTTTCTCTTTGGTCAACTCTGCGTTATTGTAGGTCGATACAGAGATTTTGAATTCACCCAGTATGTCACGAGCCACAATATGACTCTCATCCAACCAATCAAGTATCCCTTGCATCTTTTCCTCGCATCTATCTGCCGAAAATATATAGCCAAGGTTCTTGTCATTAGGGGCATACTTTTCTGGAGTACCCTTGAACTTCATACCTAATGCATTCAAGAGAAGGATAACCTTAAAAACTCTCAGGTAATCGTCCCCCATTTGGTTGACCTTATCCTTGTTAGAGTTATACACATTGATGAATGCTGCACACAGAGGATCATCCACAAACTCAGAATAGAAGAAATCCCAAAGCCAATCGGCAGTGAGCATCATTTTCAAGTCATAGTTTGTAGAATCATTGATAAAGCAAGCAAAACCATTCTTCTCATCGTTCATGAATTTGAGAACAGATCGGTTAGCCGAACCCATGATGTTTGCCATCTTGGAACACAAAAATGCCGTATAAGGATGCAGAGGGAAGAGGTTTTGTATATGGTCTTTTTCCTCTTTCGAGTTGCTTTCGCAAAGATAATCGAACACTTCTGGGGCTATACTATGTTTGAGATTCCAACTTGCAATATCCAATCCACTCTTGTCCGTTATACTATACGTATGGCGCAAAATGAGATAAGTAGAAATCTCATCCATCTTGTAGTCCACGCTGTCATAGCGGTCGCTCATCTTGGTAATGTCTTTACCTTTGGCATCCACGCTGGTACGTTCCGTACGATGTGAAATCAAATACAAGAACACATTATTCTTTTGCGATTTTTCGGCAATATTCTGGAGTACATTGATACGGTCGCTTTGCAACGTATCCATCACGCTAGTAAACTCATCCCAAAAGATTATCAAACCATCGGCTATGCCTTCTTCGGCTATTTTCTTTTGAACGTCCACCAACCAATCACTGATATTGTCGCTTGTCAAATAAGTCTTGTCCGCAGCAAGGGCTTCTTCCAAATGCAAGAATACATCAATGTCGTTAGCATTCAACTTTGCGACCAACTTATCATAGTTGCTTGCCTCTGATGCCAACTCATCGTTGTTCTCCAACAATTCAGGGATTCTCGACTGATGACTTTCTACCCATTTGAGTGCTTCCGTGAAGTCTGAGTCAACAACCATCTCATAGCCAGCTTTTGCAAGAGCCTTTTTGGTTTCTCTTTGAAGAGATAAACGGAAACGAGAGATATTGTAGGCACCTTCGACACCTTTCAATACAACAGGGAAATATCTCTTATTTTTACGGATAGCCTTTATTTGCTCTCTAAGGGCATCATTTGGAATACTATACAAATACCCTTCTATATCATCGTATGGGTCGCAAAGAATATGGCGTACCACGCTACTTGCATGGCTCTTTCCTGTTCCGAAAGTACCACGCACCCACATGGAGCGGCGCTTGCTTATATCCGACGATGTTATTGCTGTAATGCTACGTGAAAGCAAGTCACAAAACTGATTGGTAGGGATGAAAGTTTGCCACAAATTTGGCGTTTCATCCGTCATGTCATATACAGGAAGGAAATCCTGCATCTTTATGAAATCTGCATATCTCGTTGCCATAATCTTTGTCTTTTATTTGAGCATAAGTTTCAATATATCCTTTGAAGTAAGGTCTTCTCGAAGAATGATGTTGTCAAGTCCCATGTTCAGTTCTGCTCTGAGTACATGATTACTTTCTTCCTGCAAACTCAACAACAACTTCTCAAATGTCTCTCTGCTAATACCAAACTGGCGATAAATACCCTCTTTCTGGTTCTCGTCGTAGAATTCGGAAACAGTAAGCATATACCGCTTCTGACGTTCTGCATAACGGTAAAGAGAGTATGCCACTGCGACAAGAGATATGTCGTTGTGGGGGAGGCGAGTCAATACAACTTTTCCTGCCTCTTTTTTTATGGTTCCCATTGGAATAGTCATGCCAAAAGGACTTTCCTTAAAAGTGTTAACAAACGCTTTCAAAGAGTTTTCCCTAACAGTAGCAGTATATTGTGGAAAATCATCAGCCAACATATTGTCTAAAATATCTTTCTTGTATGGTTGTGCAAAACGACATTTTTCTATATACCATGCAAATAGCTCTGAATTATTACACAAATTCGTCCAAATGATTTCCCAACACTTGTTCTTGGCTTGGAAATATACTTGCGACATCAGTTTACCATCTTCTGTAGCTTCCTGCCCATTTATAATATTACTATCAACAAGCCATTTCTTAAAAACAGGGAGCTGCTTTTTTACATTAAGTCCATGGTCAGTTGAATCAAAGTAACCATCAATATGGTTGAGAAAATATTCCAACCATCTTTCTCTTAATCCAAATGTATTATAACGATTTATTGAACTCTTGCAATTATCCATATTACTCTTATTTTGTATTCCTATAGTCTGTTTTATTGAATTTGCCGTTTCACACCCTCTATCAATGAAATCCAAGCATTTATGGCAGTGTACGCACTTTTCTGCATCAATCTTTACAATTGGCACTACAGATAATGCTCCTGTAGGACACTCTACTTCACAAACTTCACAGTGAACACAATAAGTTACTTTATAGAGAACCCTTTTCAGATGGCTAACAAAGTCAATATCATGTCCACAGTTAGTTATCAAGATAGTTTGTTCGTCTTTATTGCTATCCGATGTGATTTTATAATCATAGACAACTTTTCCATACTTTACACTACCTATAATCGTATTGTCTTTTATATTGGAGGTAAATGTTCCTAAAGTTTTCATCCATTCCATGATGTTCTCTTTAGGATGGAATATCGTAGCTGCAAAATCTGACAGTGATGCCGTAATTGAAATTGAGGATGACGCAGCATGCCTATTTCCGCCTGCACGCACTTTCCATTTGCGGTATTTTATATAGTCATCTACATTTTTGATGCCTGCTTTTACAGTATTCTCTTTCAATTTATCAATGAAAGGTTTGGCTGTTTGAGGGAAAATGCGATTATCCATACAGTCACCTATCTCAGAGCTAAGAGGACATACAACGCAACCAACTCTACTCAACCCTTTTCTGTATGCATTGTTTATTGGTAGCTTATGAAACAACAGATACAACCAAATTTCCGTCACACTCCATTCAAAAATAGGGCGTACATTTATAACATTACTATGCTTAACACCTCTTCCTATTCGAGAATACTGCGAACGGCGTTCGCTCTCTTCTGCTCGAACGCCCTCAAAAGCCATAACTTTCGGTTGTTTCCCTGTACCATGAATTTCTTTCAATCTACGATAAATCGGAGCAGTTTTCATAACCGCACAACACCAGCGATGAATTCTACTTGGGGAATCCATCTCATCCCAATAGTATAAAACATCTTGATGATTTTTTGTCATCTCAAATCTAAGAGAAGGGTACTTATCCTCATAAAATTCCTTGGTTTCTTCATAAAGTTTCAACGAAGAAGGAAGTTCATACCCAGTATTCGAATAGATTACAAAAACCTCTTCACTTGGTATTACACGTGTTACCAAATCAAGCATGACTTGCGAGTCTTTGCCTCCACTGAAAGAAGCAATGAACATCTCTATTTTGCTCGTCAGTATCGGAGCTTTCCCTAATTCTTCCGCCTTACTCAATGGCATGACATCAAAGCTGTCACAATCTTCTTTGACTACAACATGCTCTTGCTTTGTCTTTTTCTCCAAATGAGTTGCAAGCGACTGAAAATCAATGTCAGGATTCTCCTTTGCCACTTTACGAATATTCTTGTAACGACGATATGTTTGATTGATGAAATCCATAGCTTCATGCTCAATGATGAACATGGTGTCCTCATTGCGTTCACGAAGTTTCTCCATATTCACAGGAGAAAGCGTCAAACTCTCAAAACCTCCTTGTGGAATAACAGTTGGGGCATCGAAGATATTGCCACTTTTTACCTCAAGTACAAACTGCCCCTTGAAAAAGTAGCGTCGGTCACAAGCCCAAAGCAGCGGTTCGTCAACATGAGGGTATATCCATCCCATCTTGTTGAGTCCAAGCAAGTCTAGCTCTTCCCAAAACACAGGACGTGGAGAAACATTCAAGGCCTCTCCTGCAGCCGACATGGTAAGACGAACGCCATTATACTTAGTGTCCCATACTACTTTGAACATTATATGATACGAAACGGATTCTATCCATATTTGCTCCGACAGAATCCCTATTAGTATCGGAATATTAAGTCATTAGAGTTTTGCTTCTACAAAAAATGCGCGGGATTCGCCTTTGCCCATCCCGCTACTCGTGGCTCTCGCATTGCCCTAATTGCAGAGACGGACAATGCAGAAAGCCCACGCATGGCATATATCATTCCCATACGTGGGCAGCCGCAGATATACACGAATGGTACATATACGACAACTCACGGCAGGGTATAATATACCTACCGTGAGCATCCATCATTGTCTTGTCTTCTTGCAATTTATAGTAATTTGCGAGATTACGAGTAGCAAAAGACAAGCGTCAGATAAACGCTCTTTCCATAAAAGTAGCATCCACCCACATTACCCCCATTACAGGCTTTCTGCAAGTAAGATGCCTTGCAAAGGTAATACTATTATTTGGATTATTTATTATAATGAGGCATAGAAGTTATAAAATATAAGATTATTTAACATAAAATGTAAGAAAAAGAGAAAAGTCAACTGTCTGTTCACAAAAATATCATCCATTTAATTGCATTGTCTGCTTTTTGCACCCGATAATACTCCGAAGCGACTTCGGCTCAAGTCCGTAAAAAAGATATACCTCAGTTCGGGATAAGATATATTGCCTACAAAAGGGATGAGGCTAGGATGAAATTTAGAAGGAAGTACGCAAGCGATAAAGAACCAACAAATATACGCACGTATAAATCTTTTTTTCTCGAAAAAAGTATCAAAGTCTCATTTTTCGATGTAAAATAAGACATATATCTTTAATACACAGAGCTTTATCATGAATGAGACTTCTCTAAAAATGAAGGGAGAAGTATCATCGAAGTATCATAAATTAGCGAAAAGTATCATGATTTCTTGCTTGCATCGAAAAAAAATGCTTTATGAAGTGATAATAATAGCATTTATAAGGCAATAAACAGGATGTTTTTGCGTTTAGTAAAACAGAATGTTTTATTCTTAATACTTAAGAAACATGGATGAAAAGGAATTACTGAAAAAGGCTTTTGAGTACGGAAACGTACCTAGCAACATCACCTATTGTTTCACCGAACCATGTCCGATGAAAAACAAATGTATCCACTATCTATCCGGTCTCTACAAAAACGAGAAGACTGATAGAGGGGATGCCATTTTCCCAAATGCCCTGAAAAACGGGAATTGCAAGTACTTCGCTCCGCTGCGTGTCGTGAAAATGGCATGGGGATTCGACAAACTCTTTGCCGAAATGAAAGTGAAAGACGCTCCTGCTCTGCGCACCGAAATGAGAGACTACCTCGGCAGCAAAGGACAATACTACCGTTACAAACTGGGACAACTGAAACTCCTGCCGGAACAACAGGCATATATCAAACAGCTCTTCGCCAGATACGGATATAAAGATGTTGAATTCGACCATTTCTCAGAAGAGATTGATTTCACTAAAAGCTAATCTTTTTCTCTGCCCTCCAAATGTTCCAGCCATGCCATTTAAGCGGTCCCACAGAGAACACGTGACGGGCTACCAGAGAACAAGTGACGGGCAGCCATTGCCCGTACAATGGGAAACGAGTGCCCAATTTACCAACCAAACTTTGGGCAACACTGATAAGATTTTATAGTTTATAGTTGACAGGTTATGGTTAACAGTTAACAAACAAACATTCTAATCAATATATTCAATGAAGGTAACAATCGTTCATACAAACAACAAGAAGCAGCTCCTCGTCAGCACCAAGACGATGGAGAAGTTGCTGGAGCGCATCGCTAAGGATGACAGCAAGAATACTGTTACCCATTTCCGTGAATATGTGCCCCATATGGAAAACAACTACGAGTATTACAAGGATATGCCAACATGGATGCACATCTACCCCGCTGCTGAATTCGCCAAAGACGAAAACAACAACCTGAAGATGAAGGCTTGCAATGGTATCCTGATGCTGAAATTCGGAAACATTACGGATGCAGACGGCGTGGAGGGCGTGAAGCGCTCGGTTGCCATGCTGCCTTCTACCTTTGCTGCGTTGGAAGGTGCTGATGGTAAGTCGGTTATCGTATTGGTGAAATTCAGCAATGAAGATGACTTGCTGCCTGCTGAGGAGGCGGATGCCGAACGACTGTACCGCATCGCTTACCAGCAGATTTTGCCTGTATATCAGGCGATTGCCAAGGATTCGGTGCTCACAGACGGACCGAAACCTTCTATAGAAGCGGGCGCAAACCTGTCTTTTGAGCCTTCGATGCACAACAGTTTTATGATGACGCTCGATGCGAAACCTTATTTCAACAGTAAGGCGGTGGCGATGAAAATTGACAGCAACATGCACCCTCAGAACCAAGCTTTCAACACGGAAGATAATCAGCAGATGAATCTTGGCTCCGATACTTCGGAAGAAGAAAAGAAAGTTGACAAGAATAGCGTTCGCGAGAATATCATGAGCATGATGCAGCTGCTGAAAAGCAAATATAACTTCAGATACAACACGGTGATGAAATTCGTGGAATACATGCCGAAAGAGAAAGGCTGGTATGGTTTCCAGCCCGTAGATCCGAGAGTGCAGAAGCGCATGACGCTGGAGGTGCAGCTCGCTGATATCCGGGTGAGCATCAAGGATGTCAGGAATTTTCTAGAGTCTGATTACATCAAGAATTATAATCCGATAGATGAATATCTCTTCCAATGCTACGACAAATGGGACGGGAAGGACCATATACGTGCCTTGGCTCGTACGGTTCCTACCAACAATCCTTACTGGGCAGACTGGTTCTACACCTGGTTTCTGGGCATGGTTGACCAGTGGCGCGGCTTTACCCATCGCCAGTATGGCAACTCGGTGGCTCCGCTTCTGATTTCCAAGCAGGGTTACAACAAGAGTACTTTCTGTCGCCGGCTGTTACCGCCGGAACTGCAGTGGGGATATAACGATAATCTGATTCTGTCAGAAAAACGTCAGGTTTATCAGGCGATGGCGCAGTTTATGGTCATCAATCTTGATGAGTTCAACCAGATTTCTCCACAGGTGCAGCAGGGATTTCTGAAGAATCTCATCCAGTTGCCTACGCTGAAATACAAGCCTCCGTATGGCAGTCATGTCATGGAATTTCCTCGTCTCGCCTCGTTCATCGCCACGAGCAACATCACGGATATTCTCACCGACCCATCCGGCAACCGAAGATTCATCGGAGTGGAACTGACGGGACCGATTGATGTGAGCGTGCGTCCGAACTATCAGCAACTTTTCGCCCAGGCGCTGACTGCTTTGCACAATGGCGAGAAGAGTTATTTTGATGCGGAACAGGTGAAGTTGATCATGAAGAACAACTGCCAGTTTGAGGTGGCTGAGCCGATAGACCAGTATTTCCGGCTCTATTTTGATTTGGTTGAGAATGAGAAAGAGGGTGAATATCTGACTGCCGCCGAGATTTTCGACTATCTGAAAAAGCAGATAGGTTCATCGCTCAAGGTGAACAGTTTGATGGGATTCGGCAGAAAACTGGCGAATATGAGTGAGTTAAAACATAAAAGATTTGCAGATGGAATGAAGTATCTTGTAAAGAAACAGTGAAATAATGATACTTCTATGATACTTTAATGAGACTTCTCGGCACCAAAACCGAGAAGCCTCATTCTCTTTATCTTATTATCTATCAAGTCTTTAAGTCAATATTTTCAATAGAAAATGAGACTTTGAGACTTTTTTCTCAAAAAAACTTTTCCACGTAAGAGAAAACTATTATCCTTTAGATAGCATAAAGGAAGGTGCGGATGAACCAGTAGCAAACGATACCTGCAATGTAACCTACGAAAGCAATCCAGGAGATGTGCTTCATATACCAGCCGAAGGTAATCTTCTCCAAGCCCATTACTACCACACCAGCGGCACTACCGATAATCAGCATTGAACCACCTACTCCGGCACAGTAGGCGAGCAACTGCCAGAAGACGCCATCCACAGCCATATCACCAGCGGCTGCCACAGGATACATTCCCATACATCCGGCTACCAGAGGCACATTATCAACAATACTTGAAAGCACACCGATGATACCAGTAACCAGGTAGTGGTTGCCATCGAATACGACGTTCAAGCCCTGACCCAAAGCAGTCAATACGCCAATCTCAGCCAGGCAGGAAACAGCCATCAGGATACCGAGGAAGAAGAGGATGGTACTCATATCAACACGAGAAAGCAACTTGGTTACTCGCTTCTGAGTACCCTCGGCATCAGTTCCACGATGCAAACCGCGATAGAAAACTTCGGTAGCAGTCCAGAGAACGCCCAATACCAGAAGGATTCCTACGAATGGAGGCAAGTGGGTGATACTCTTGAAGATAGGAACGAAGATCAAACCGCCTACTCCCAACCAGAACACTGCCTTGCGCTGACCTTCGGTGAAATCGCTGACCGATGCATTCTGCTGGGCAGAAACCTCAGGCATCACGAGTTCGCCCTTCAACATGGTCTGAAGGATGAGGGCTGGAATCACCATGGAAACTACAGACGGGATGAAGATTTCGGCGATAACGCCGGCAGCAGTAATTAATCCCTTGTTCCAGAGCATGATGGTGGTAACATCGCCGATTGGTGAGAAAGCACCACCCGAATTGGCTGCGATGATGACGAGGGATGCATAAACCATGCGATCCTTGTGGTCGGTGACGAGCTTTCGGAGAATCATGATCATCACGATACTGGTGGTCAGATTGTCGAGGATGGCAGAGAGGAAGAAGGTAAGGATAGCGATACGCCAGAGGAGCGCACGCTTCGACTTGGTCTTCATCACCTTGCGAACCCAGTTGAATCCGCCGTTCTGGTCCACGATTTCCACGATGGTCATTGCACCCATCAGGAAGAAGAGTGTTGTGGCAGTATCGCCCAGATGTTCCTGGATGATTCCGGTCACCTTCTCCACCATTCCAGCAGCACCGCCTGTATAATCAGGGTGCATCAACTGGAGATACTGCATTGGATCCATCATGTAGAGGGTCCAACAACCTACCAACATCAACAGGGCTATCGCAGCCTTGTTTACCTTAGTCAAGCTTTCGGTAGCTATGAGTGCATAGCCGAGCACGAAAACGACAATAATAGAAATTGTAAGTGTAGTCATTACTTTTTATTTATTATTAGATATTCTTTTTTCCTTTATGTATGATTTGGTACTCACAATTGCCAAACGGCTGCAAAGATACAAAAAGAAAAGCAATAACCACACGATTCCTTATTATAATTGTATGTAATCGTTTACTTACTTACGGTTTTAACCTAATAATAACAGATTTTCTTTGCGCATCTAACTGATTATTCTTACTTTTGCACATCATTAAGTATTCTTTTTAAAGCATCACCAATATGAATCATCATTATATGAAATATCTGTTTGTGCTTCTCCTCTTCCTCCCAACTTGCCTCATGGCGCAGAACAAGGAAGAGAAGATGCCTGGACATATCACAAAAATACAGAAACTGGAGGATGTGAACGTAACAGGGAACCGTCCTCACTTCATCAGACTCAAGGGATATTATCGCAGTTACCAGACCAACGACTCTGTAATGAAATACTTCAACGACGGCATCGTGGAGTATTACATCAACCTGAAGAATGGAAAGACGGATCTCAATGCCTATTCCAAAAGAAATCTTCACAACAGCCGACTCGTTTCCGAAGACAAAAAGCGAGCATTCATGGTCAGCGACAAAGGAACCTTCCGACCTTGGCCGGAAGAGAAGACACTTATTGAGCAATATCGAAAGAAATATCAGCTGAAAGATTCACTGGGCTCTCAACTCGTCCTGCTCAATCAGCAGACAATAGGCAGTATTCAAACGGACAGCAGCCGGAACATCTGTCAGATAGAAATCAACCACCTTCCTACCTACAAGAATCTGACACACCAGCTTTTCGGTTATACCCAGACAGATATCTACGACCATGTGGTAGAAACCTACCAGATAAGTCCTGAAGATTACTATTCCTTCAAGGACCTGCTCTTCCAGAAATCTGACAACAGCTATCTTTTCTCTCATAAGAAAGACAAGCAGCAGCAACTCATCCATGTGATTACCGAACTATATATCACGGAAAAGGAGTATGTAGAAAAGAAGCAATCCATCAAACCGGATTCTTCTACTCCCAAAGAATCAGCTGCCGCCATTACCGATTTCTGCATCAGAAACAAGATACCTTCCTTGCCTGAAGCAACAGAGCAGGAGATGCAGCAGTTGACTCCCTATAATCCTGCAAACATGAAAGAGATAAAGGAGTAAGGAAACTATACAAAAAAATCCGAAACAGATAGCTGACAACGCTTCTGTTTCGGATTATCTTTTCGTATTCTTTCTTATTCTTCCTTAAAATCCATGCGGATTCTGATATTTAATAAAGCTAGCAATAATCATGTTCACAGGTTACTTAGCCACCTTGAATACGGCGGCACTAATGCCTGAAGCCTTGATAGCATCGGTCTTCTTGCCTGATTTATATACAACCTTGCCTGTAGAAAGAACAGAAACTGCCTTGCCACCTACAGAGCTGATGTTGAGAGAGGCTGCCTTGGCACCAGGATTCACGACAACAACATACTTCTCATCACCCAAAGTGCGCTCATATACCATCGGATATTCCTGACCCTTCTGGTTCAGGAGCTTCCAATCGCCCTCATTGTCAAGAGCCTTGGCTGAATGACGCAAAGCGGTCAGCTTACGGGTATATGACAACAGAGAATTCTGATCTCCCTGCTGAGCCTCAACGGTCAACTTTCCGTTTTCCGTATCTACAGGGAAGTAAAGCTTATCAGGCGCACTCGTTGAGAAGCCGGCATTCTTGCCCTTGGTCCACTGCATCGGAGTACGGGTACCAGAGCGCTCATTGCTACCCTCCTTGTTAGGGAGATTCATCTGATACTTCATACCAATCTCATCACCATAATAGATAAATGGAACACCTGGCATGGTGAGGAAGAAGGTCATCGCCACCTTCAGCTGGTCTGGCGTGTTGCGGGTACCGATATTAGGACGCTGGTAATCGTGGTTGGCAGATGGAACAGCGATGTAGCCGAGATTCTTGGTGGCATTATATGCCTTGGTATAGTTCTCGCTAAATTCCTTAAGCGAACCCTTGCCCTGCTTGTCGAAATAGCAGTTCTTATAGCTCTGCTCCCACTTGCCCCATGGAGTCTTGCGGTCGAAGAACAGAGAGGCATAGCCCTTAAGACCGAAATGGATGTAGAAATCGATGTTGAAACCGGCAGGAATGGCTTGCTGCGGATTAGCCCACTCTGAAATCAGGACGGTCTCAGGATAGTACTTGTCCTTCCATGCACGCATCTCATTCCAGAGTTTGGAAACCTCCTTCTTGTCAGGGTCGTTCTTGATGAGCGATGACGCCATATCAACACGGAATCCATCCACACCCTTATCAAACCAGAAAGCCATGATGTTACGTATCTCCCTGCGAACAGCCTGTGGTCCAGGCGCATCTACGCTCTGCTCCCAAGGATGATTTGGGTCTGGATGAGCAAAGCCATAGTTCAAGGCTGGCTGGCACTCGAAGAAATTCTTCTCATAATACTTGGCACGAGGAGCATTCGCCTCCACATATCTGCCTCGGGTACTAGACTCCGGACTTGCCTCCTGATGACGGGCTTCTATTTCTTTCTTCTCGCTCTCAGGAATATCGTTCATCCAGATATAATAGTCGCTGTAACGCTGGTTAGGATCTTTCTCGGAAGACTCCTTAAACCAGACACACTTGGTACTGGAATGTCCTGCCACCAGGTCGAGACAAACTTTCATGCCACGCTTATGGGCCTCATTGACCAATGTAACCAAATCAGTATTGGTACCGAATCGAGGATCCACCTTGTAGAAATCGATGACATCATAGCCACCATCAAACCATCCCGACTCAAAGATCGGATTGAGCCAGAGGGCGTTCACACCCAGCGACTTGATGTAATCCAACTTGGAAGTGATACCCGGCAGGTCACCAATACCATTGCCATCAGTATCCATATAGGAAGATGGATAAATCTGATAGAAAAGTGCATCACTCAACCAAGCCGGTCCCTTCTTCTGTTCTGCCTGAGCAGAAAGTGTGGTTGCCGCCAAGGCAGCAACCAACAACATTTTATTCATTCTTTTCATGAGCATCATTATTAATTCAAGAATAATTTCTTTCATAACAACTTAAAATCCTGCATTTTATTGCGCAAGAAGGCTAATTGCGAATCCGCCACCTGCAACGGAGTTCAACTTCAAGACAGACTTGCTGGTTACAGTCTTCTTGGTGATGACATAAGCCTGAGGATTTGTCTTGTAGTTGGCATTCTTTGCATCCTGATAGATGATAGCCACATACTTCTTGCCCTTCTCGAGGAAATCGAGCTTTACGGTAGACTGATGAGCCTTCATGCCCGTAACGCCACCGACAAACCAGTTATCAGAACCCTTTGCCTTGCGGGCAGCGGTGATATACTCCATTGGTTCAGCCTCCAGATAGATAGACTTGTCCCAATCTACAGCCACATCCTTGATAAACTGGAAGGCATCCATGTGCTTCTCGTAATTCTCAGGGAAATCGGCAGCCATCTGCAATGGACTGTACATCGTTACATAAAGTGCCAACTGACCGCAGATGGTAGAGTTGCAATGAGAACCATTGGCGCAATCCATTTCAAAGATACCCGGTGTATAATCCATCGGACCACCCTGCAGACGGGTGAAAGGCAAGATGGCGGTATGTCCCGGTTTGGTACCTCCGAAAGCCTGATATTCAGTACCGCGAGCACTCTCGTTGCCAATCAGGTTAGGATAAGTGCGGCAGAGACCGGTAGGACGCACAGCCTCATGGGCATTTACCATGATGTGATAATCGGCAGCACGGGTTATGGCATGCAGATAGTGGTTGATTTCCAACTGACTGTAGTGATGCTCTCCACGAGGAATGATGTTGCCCACATAACCGCTCTTCACTGCATCGTAGCCATAATCCTTCATCAACTGGTAAGCTCTGTCCATATACTTCTCGTAGTTCATTACAGAAGAGGAGGTCTCATGATGCATGATGAGCTTCACTCCCTTGGAATGCGCATACTCATTGAGTGCCTTGATGTCGAAATCAGGATATGGAGTCAGGAAATCGAATACCTTTTCCTTCATATAGCCACTCCAGTCTTCCCAACCGATGTTCCATCCTTCTACCAGGACTGCATCGAAACCATGGGCTGCAGCAAAGTCGATGTAACGGCGCACATTGGCATTGTTGGCAGAATGCTTGCCCGATGGCTTGGCATGTACATAGTCGGTTCCATCCAACTTCACGGTAGGATAATCATGGGTATAAGCCCACTCACCCTTACCGGAAATCATCTCCCACCATACACCCACGTACTTCACAGGATGAATCCAGGAGGTATCCTTGATCTTGCAAGGCTCATTGAGATTGAGAATCAGGTTGGAAGACAACACCTTGCGGGCATCATCTGTAATGACCATCGTACGCCAAGGGCTCTTGAACGGAGTCTGCATATATCCCTTCATACCCTGTGCATCAGGGGTAAGCCAAGAGGTAAAGGTCATGGTCTTGTCATCCAGGTTCAGATGCATGGCTGGATAATCTACCAGGGCAGCCTCATGCAGGTTGATGTAGATACCATCATCAGTCTTCAACTGGAGTGAGGTCTGTACACCGGTATCTGAAAAGACAGTCTGTGAGAGATTGCTGCTGACAGCAGCATGCAGGGCTGGACGGATGCCCGACAGACGGGTCTTGGTGTATTCATACTCCTGGGTATCGTAATCACCCGGAATCCACCAGGCGGTATGATCGCCCGTCATGGCAAATTCTGTACGCTCTTCCTTGATGGTAAAGTAGTTGAGATTGCCTTTCTGAGGGAACTCATAGCGCAATCCAACTCCATCGTCATAAACACGGAAGCGAACGTTCATATAACTGTCTGTAGAATTCTGCTTCAACTCTACCAGCATATCATTATAATGATTGCGGATAGACTTATTCTCTCCCCAAACAGGAGTCCAGGTCTCATCGAAAGTGGAAGTTTTCTCATTGATGACACTAAAATCAGAAAGCAGATCCTTGCCGCCCTTGGCGAGCTGATAACCCAGACGGCTAGGCTTGATGATGGTCTTGCCCTGATAGGTCACACTATAGGTAGGCACTGTGCCATCCAAGGTGAAGTTCACCTTGATTTGTCCGTTAGGAGAAGTGATGTCTCCTGCATCTGCTGAGATGCCAAAAGCCATCAGAAGGCTTGCGAGCAAAAAGAGTTTTTTCATATTTTTTGTTTAAAATTGTTTGTTGCTGCAAAAGTACGGCAAAAATCGATAAGTTGGTACGAATAGTAGGTTCTTGGTAGATTACCGCTATCTACCAACCTCCTCACCTCTCTGAATATCAACATTTTGCAAATTCTCAAAAAAAACGGCTAGTAGATGCGAGATTCTCAATGTTTTTTATTATTTTTGCAGCAGAATCTAAAAACATAGGAAAAATGAGACATCTTTTCGTTATAATCATCACACTGCTGATGCTACAGCCGATTTACGTAAAAGCAGACAACAGCCAGCTCTACAAACAGCTGGATGCTGCCATAGAAAAACGTGCGCATTATGTAGAAGTAAAAGAGAAAAGTCTGAACGACATCAAGCAGGGTGCCAAGTATGTAACCAGCAACGAGGACAAGCTCAAGCTTTACGAGCAACTCGCCAATGGATACAAAGCCTACGAGTATGATTCGGCGATGACTTACGTAAAAAAAGGCCTTGTTCTTGCCCAAAAGAGCAACAACATCTTATATCATAAAAGATTCCAACTTAGCCAAACCAGCCTGCTTATCACACGTGGATTCTATGCTGAAGCAAAAAACATCATGCAGAAGATAGAACCCAAGAAAGAAGATCCACTTGACTATCAGTTTCAATACTATTATACACTTTACGGACTATACAACAACTGGTCAACCTATTGTGAAAACAATGAATTCAGCAAGATTTACGACCAGCAGAAAGTGGAATACCTGAAGAAAACATTAGAACTGTCGTCAAAGAAAGATGCATTCTATTACTACCTGCTGGGAGAGTTTTACTATTACAGCAATCATTCCAACAATAACAAGACCATCCAATACTACAAAAAAGCACTGAGTATGGAAAAGCCGGACAGCCGTCTCCATGCCATGACCGCCTTTGCGCTATCCGAAGTATACAAGAAATCCAACAACCAAAAACTGACGGAACATTACCTGCTGGTTGCAGCCATCTCAGACATCACTTCTGCCACAAAAGAAAACGTAGCCCTGCAAGACATCGCACTCTTCATCTGCAAACATAAGACCAGAAGTCTGAATAAAGCCCAGGAATACATCAACCTATCCCTGGAAGATACTTATGCATACAACAACCGATTGCGCCGCATTGAGATTTCATCCAAATTGCAGATGATTACCAATGCCTATACAGATGACATCAGAGCCACCAACAGCATGCTCTACATCGCGCTGTCGGTCATTTTCCTGCTCTTGCTCGGAGTGGGACTTAGCAGTCTGTTCATCCGCAAGAAGAACAAACTTCTGAAACAGAAGAAAGACGAAATCACGGCTACATCGGCAAAAATGGAAGTTCTCAACAGCCAGTTGCACCTCATCAACGACGAACTGAAGGACACCAACCAGAAGCGCGAGAGACTGATAAAGGTGTATATTGACCTGTGCTATAAGAACATAGAGAGAAACAGCAAACTGCGCACCTTGGCAGTTAGAAAGATCAAGGCCAACCAGAGTAAGGAGCTGCTGAGCCTCCTTTCTTCCTCAACCAATACAGAGAAAGAGAACAAGGAGTTTCTGACGGAATTTGACAAGGCATTCCTGTCTCTGTACCCAACTTTTATAACCGAGCTGAACAAGCAGCTTACAGAATCGGCACACATCCAGCTGAAAGAGAACGGAGAAATGCCCCCTATCCTCCGTGTGTGCGCCCTGTTAAGATTAGGCATCACCGAAAGTTCAAAGATAGCCGGCATCCTGTCTTATTCGCCACAAACCGTATACAACTACCGTTCCCTGCTCAAGAACAATGCCATCGACAAGGAGCACTTCGAAGAAAATGTGCTCAGACTCTGCATGGTGATAGCCGACTGATCGGAGATTAAGAATACGGCACAAATATCCGAAACAGATAGCTGCCAATGCTTTCTTCCGAAAAAATGGAGCTGATTTGCCAAAGTAACATCTTTGTCGCAGCTTCGTCAATGCCTTTCAACCTCATTGCAACCCCAGTGTAATATAACCACCGTACCTTTGCAACCGAAATCAAACGATATAGGTTATGAATGCTAAAAGGGGAATTATTGTATTAGGATTGCTCTCAGCGGCTAGCATGCCAACGTGGGCGCAACAGATTAAGGGTGTCGTAATCGACCAGAAATCGAAAGAGACACTCATCGGTGCAGTCGTCACTGTGGATGGAACCAACGTGAAGGCTATCACCAACATCGACGGAAACTTCCTGATCGATGGAATGAAGAAAGATAAGACATATACACTATATATAAATTATGTAGGATATAAGACTCAAAAAATTGACGGGGTTCAGGCGAAGGACGCAGACCAGGTGATCGCGCTGCAACCTGATGAACAGCAGCTGAAGGAGGTGACAGTTACCGCAGTGGAAAGGCGTAATACGGATGCGGCAATGATACAGGTGGCCAAAAACAGTCCCGTCATCGTGAGTAATGTTTCGGCACAGGAAATATCCAGAACTCAGGATACGAATGCGGGTGAGGTGATACGCCGAGTGCCAGGCGTGAGCCTCATCGACGATAAATTCGTGATGGTTCGTGGCTTGTCGCAGCGTTATAACAATGTGTGGGTGAACGGAGGAGCAGTGCCTAGTTCTGAGGCTGATTCCAGGGCATTCTCATTCGATATCATCCCAAGTTCGCAGATTGACAACCTTACCATCGTGAAGTCGCCAACGGCTGAATATCCCGCAGACTACTCGGGCGGTTTCATCATCGTCAACACCAAGGAGATTCCGGCAGAAAACAGTTTCAACATCGCCGTGGGCGGAAACTGGAATACATCTTCTGCCTTTCAGAATTTTTCTTACTCGAAAGGTTCCGGAACAGATTTCCTGGGTTTCGACAATGGACTGAGAAGCCTGAATGGAGGCATCCATGCTGCCTTGAATCCGCAGCTCAATGCCAACGGAAAACCGGTGGGCGATTATGCTACTTCGCTCCTGGGAAATGGGCTTAACAACGATTGGCTCGTGAAGAACAGGAAGCCTTTGGGCGACTTGAAACTGGCGGCCAGCCTGAACCAGCGCTGGATGCTCGGCGGAAGAACACTCGGCATGCTCGCTGCTTTGAACTATACCAACGAATACCGCACCTACGAGAACATGGAGAACAACCTCTATGGCATCTATGATGCGGCAAATGACAAGCCGAACTATCTCCGTCACTCTGTTGACGACCAGTATAATAATAATGTGAGACTCGGAGCGATGCTCAACTTCACCTTCCTTTCCAAGGACGGCAATCACAAGTATCAGCTCAAAAACATCTTCAACCAGTTGGCTACCAGCCGATATACCTGGCGTGATGGCGTGAGTGCCCAGGCGAACCTGGAGCGAAGCGCAGAGTATTACTACCGCAGTCGAACTACATATAACGGTCAGCTTACCGGCAAGCACACCTTCACTAGCGATGCCCTTGACTGGAGCATCGGGTATGCGTATGCCAACCGTCATTTGCCTGACCGTCGTAGATACCTCATCGACGATGCTCTTGAATCGGGCGTTTATGCCCTGAGCACCGGCAACGACATATCCCGCGAGTGGACTCAACTCGACGAACACATTCTCTCTCTTGGTGTAAATGACAAGCACCACTTCAAGTTTGGCAACTTTGAGCCAAACTTACAGGTGGGTGCCTATGGGGAGTATCGCAGCCGAGAATACCAGACCCGCAACTTTATCTACAACTGGAATGTTTCAGATAACAACATGCCATCCGACTTCCGCCACAGCGACATCCCAACCCTACTCTCCAGCGAGGCAAACATGGGTTACGACAAGCTGTATCTTCTGGAGGAAAAGCAGATGCGCAATAACTACCGCGGACACAACACCTTAGGCGCCGGATACCTGGCGTTGTCTCTCCCCTTTGGCAAACTCGGCATCCACGCCGGTGTCCGCTTCGAGCATAATGATATGGAACTCATCTCCAATTCCCGTGACTACGAGAAGAGTGAATCAAGCCGTCATTACAAGACCGATGATGTTTTTCCATCTCTCAATACAACATATAAGATCAACGACCAGCACCAGGTGCGACTTTCGTATGGCCGCAGTATTAACCGCCCAGAATTCCGTGAAGTATCGTCGTCGGTGTATTACGACTTCGACCTTGCCAGCAATGTGCAGGGAAACACTGAGTTGAAGAACTGTTATGTCGATAACCTCGACCTGCGATATGAGTGGTATCCATCCCGTGGAGAGCTCATTTCGCTGGCAGTCTTCTACAAGCACTTCGATTCTCCTATCGAGTGGACCTATACGGTGGCTGGTGGCACTGACTTAATTTACTCTTACAAGAATGCAAAGAGTGCCAACAACTATGGTGTGGAGCTGGATATCAGAAAGAATCTCGGATTCATAGGATTGAAGGATTTCAGTTGGTCGTTTAACGGTGCCCTCATCAAGAGCAAGGTTCAGTTTGAGAAGGGAGCGAAGGAAGAAGACAGACCGATGCAGGGTCAGTCGCCATACCTTATCAACACCGGCATCTTCTATAAGAATGAGCCATTAAAGATGGATATCGCCCTGCTCTACAACCGCATAGGCAAGCGAATCATCGGTGTGGGCAGAAGCGAGGGGAGCACAGGCGATGACTCCAATTCCCGAGTGCCTCACAGCTACGAGATGCCTCGCAACACCATCGATTTCTCGCTGGCTAAGAAATTCGGCGAACATCTGGAACTGAAGCTCAACGTAAGAGATCTTCTTGCTGAAAAGATATATTACAAGCAGTTTGCTGATGTAACGTATAGCGACGGAAGCAAGAAGGAAGTAGAAGAAATAGCAAGATGCTACAAGCCGGGTAGAAACATCGGTTTGCAGGCAATCTATAAATTTTAGAGACTATCCGTAGAATTTCAAGAAAGATAATAATAGATGTTTGTTTAATAAAACAGGAAACAATGATGAACAAGATGTATTTTTTAGGATGCATGGGCATCCTCGCAGCATCTGCCATGTTGAGCAGCTGCAGCAGTGACAATGACGATCCAACTCCTTCTCCAAATCCTGGATCAGAAGTAGTTTACAAGTGGACAACCAATGGCGGCTTGAAGGCTTGCGACCACATCCTCTTCGGAACAGATGACAAGGAAAACGCCAACGGAACACAGATTGGCAACGGCGACCAGGAATTCGTTTTCACAGGCAAGCAGACTTTGAAGAAAGGCACTTATCTCCTCAAGGGATGGGTATATATTGCAGATGGTGCTGAGCTTACCATCGAACCGGGAACGATTATCAAGGGCGACAAGCAAACCAAGGCGGCACTCATCGCAGAGCGTGGCGGCAAGCTCATCGCCAAGGGTACAGCCACAGAGCCTATCGTCTTTACATCTGAAGAGGCTGCCGGCAGCAGAAAGCCTGGCGACTGGGGCGGCATCATTCTCTGCGGTAAGGCAAAGAACAACCAGACTGAACAGCAGATAGAAGGTGGGCCTCGTACCAAGCATGGTGGCGCAGATGATGCAGATAATTCTGGTACTTTAAGCTATGTACGCATCGAGTTTGCCGGTTATCCATTCCAGAAGGATAAGGAGATTAATGGTTTGACTCTCGGTTCTGTAGGTTCAGGCACAGAGATTGACCACGTTCAGGTATCTTATTCCAATGATGATTCCTTCGAGTGGTTTGGCGGTACAGTAAACTGCAAGTATCTCGTAGCCTACAAGGGCTGGGATGATGATTTCGATACAGATAACGGTTTCTCAGGAAAGGTGCAGTATGGTCTTTCTCTGCGCGACAGCAAGATAGCCGACACCTCTCAGAGCAACGGTTTCGAGAGCGACAACTGCGCCGATGGTGCTACCGTAGATCCTCGTACCAAGGCAACCTTCTCTAACATCACCTTTGTAGGTCCTAAGGTATTGGATGATAAGTTCCAGAACACCACTGATTATATTACTGCCGGAGCATACAATCCAAACAACGGTTCAGCTCTCGGCAAGTTCCAGTCAGCCATGCAGATTCGCCGTTCTTCTAACCTAAACTGCATCAACTCAGTGGCCTTAGGCTGGCCTATCGGTTTGATTGTTGATGGTGAGAAGGGTGAAACCGTGAAGAATGCCAAGGAAGGCAAATTCAAGCTTCAGAATGTATATTTCGCAGGTATGGATGCCGTTGGTACTGATGCCAACAAGAAGTATGAGGATTACCTCTATGATGCAGCCAACAAGAAGGATCTCGACAAGAATCAGAAGTCATACAGCAATACCTTCTTCTTCTCAGAGCCAAGCAACAAGTATTTTGACAGTTGGGCTTCATTGGTTGGCGCAGACGGTTATACTCCTATCGCCGGCAGTCCGTTGCTTGGAGCCGCAAGTTTCGCCGGCTGGACAGGTTTCGACACCGTAACCTACATCGGAGCCTTCGATGGCAGCAACAACTGGATGAGCGGTTGGACCAACTTTGACCCTCAGAATGCAAAGTACTAGAAAAAGATTAGTACCGGAATAAGAATTAGAATCGCTAATTTCTATTTTGACTATAAGGCTTTCTTTTATTGGAGCATGGCGCAGTGATTTGCGCCATGCTTTTTTGTTGGGTTATGGAGGGAAACGTTGATGTCCTGAAACAGGACTTCAACCTTCATTTATCTTAATCCATGAACTTTATCATGTCCTGGCGTCTTGGCTTTGCCTCCGGCGATTCGTCAGGATAACCCAGGGCGATGCAGTAGAGCAGCTTATAATTCTTAGAGAATGCCATGCGGTCGAGGTAAGGCTTGGCCGACGGAGAATCCAGTATCCAACGGGCAGAACTGCCCAGGCAGCAGGAACCGATGCCCCTTGACCATGCTGCAAGAATGATGTTCTCGCCAAGCAAACCGCAATCAATCTGCGCCATATCATAAGTAGTATCGTAGGCGATGCAAACCACGCATGGAGCATTCACAAAGATGTTCTTGAAGCCCTTGCGCTCTGCTATCTTAGGATTATCCTTTACCACGGCTTGGGTGATTGAATCGATGAGAGCAGGAGAATCTATCACTCTGATTTCGTACGACTGCAGGTTCTGCCCGTTTGGCGCATGGATGCCGCATTTCAGAATCTCGTTCAGGGTATCGCGGCTGATGACGGAATCCTTGTAAGCACGGATGCTTCTGCGACTCATCATCAAATCGGTTACCACACTTGCAGAGTCAACGCTGGTCATTGCCTCCGGCTGTCTGTTCTCATTGCAGGCAGTCAACATCAGTGCAGCTGCCAATCCTAAAAATATCTTCTTCATATTATTCACTGTATGATTAAACTTCATATTATTCATTGTATGATTAAACCTATATTTCAATTAGTATATACCCATGTAGCACTATTAGTATTTATCCATGTAGCGTTATTAGTACATACCGTGCAAAGATAGCAACAAACATTGATATCCAAGAAGATACGTTATGATTTTTAAGAGTTTTTATCGGTCTCTCTGCCATTCTTTTAACAAGTATATATCATAGCCAAACATTTTCCACCTATTTTGCTAGAATTTCCCAAAAACTTCGTATCTTTGCAATGGCTTTATACAAGATAAGCTGTTTATAAAATCATCATACGTAGAATTATGGAAAGAAAAAGTTATTCTATAGATATAAATCGCATTGCACAATATGCCATGTATGCATATTGCATTTTCGCATTGTTTTCGCTGGCATTTTCTGTTTGCAGACAAGCGGGCTTATCCTTCAGAACAAGTCCCATCCTGATTCCAATAAGTCCCATCCTGGTTACCATCAAGCAACTGGTCTTGCAGCTCGCCCCTATAGCTTTATGGGGAATATTCCGCTACACGCTACCGGCAGGCGTAAAATTGCTACGACGCTGCAGCGAGTTGATGGTACTTTACTATGTGCTCTCATTCATCCTGGGCCAATGCTTCAATCTTCATCTCGTAACGATGATGCAGAACGGACAGATAACACTCACGGCAACTATTCTTACCTGGATACAAAGCTCTATGGGATTGATTTCCGTCATCGCCTCCCTGATAGCCGGCTGCCATCTGTACAGCAAGCACAGAGGTAACATGCGCAAACTGGGCTTAGCCCTTGTCCTGGTTTTCATGGTATGGCTGATATGCTCGAATCTACTCCCTGTAGCAGTGTTTTACCTGGCAGACAACACCCAGCAGACAGCCTTCACCAGCGTGAATATCATCAGTATGATAACAACGACATCGGCATATATATACGCTTACTACATGATGTATCGGGCGATAAGCGACTGAAAAAAGTTATAAAAAACTCCGTTTCTGAGTTTTCAAGACATCAGGAACGGAGTTCAAACATTAATCCTCGAACAATTTATGAAATTCAACGGCATCCATAAATTGATAATTTGGATTATTTCCTACATTTCTTCTAAGCCTATTTAAATTGGAAGGAGTTGCAGCTTTCTTTGTCAGCAAAACATAGAAACTGTTATCAAAAGAATAGTTAGAAGTAACCATTGCCTTTGATTCACTAACCTTTTTTGCTATCTCCTTTGAATCCAAATTTCTGGTATTGCTTAGTCGGAATTTTGCATCGGCCAAAAGTAATCTCTTATCATTCACATGCAATAGCATATCTGCAGAAGTTTTCTTATCAGCATGATGTTTTTGAGAAATAAATCTTTTGCTGTCCAACAATCAATCTTGATTCCCTGATAATTGCCAATCTTAAATTTCCCATAGTTTTCTACGTATTTCTGAAGAGTATCAAAAGACTTGTTGAATGATTCAAATACAGGTTCAATATCACAGCCCAAATTCTTATAGTAGAACGAGTCTGTACTTTCACTTTGCTCTGCCAGATAAAAACGAGTAGTATTCAACAAGCCCTCTTTTTCAGAGATATACCTGATAGCCGATACCATATCGGGATTGTGACTCGTGATGAGTATCTTGGTTCCAAATGTTTTGTTGATGCGAACAAGAAGATGCGCCAACTCAACCACCCATTGTGGATGAAGATTTGTTTCAGGCTCATCAATCTCCAACAAAGTGTTTTCTGTCAGCCACCCGTTTTCTATCAGACGAAGCATATAAACCAGCGGTTTGAAGCCCGATGCTATATCTTCAATTCTAATATCCTTACCATTGTTGCTGTGATAAACTAAATCAACAGCATCGAAATTTTCCTTTTCTACAATAGAACAATACTGCGTTAAATTAACATTTAATCGTCTGTAAATCAATAACTTATATTAAGAAATGCTTATGAAAACTTAACTATAAAAAGTTGGTCAAGTCGCTGATTTTCAGTAACTTTGCAAATCACGACAAACGCAAAATTATATGAATACAGGACTTGACCAATATATGGATATCTTTAAAGATGCAGTTGAAGATTCGGCTGCAAAGTTAACAAAAAGTTTCGAGAAAATACTCATCGAGGTGATAATTTTGTTCATGGTAATACCAAGAAAGATAAATTTCACCCAAATGGGGAGGTATGGCTCGCATGTTGAGCAAACCTATCGCAACGCATTCGGCTTAAAAAAGTCGAAAAGCATTGACTGGCTCAA